>Ga0206683_10000023_pt1 | contig 98439 bp, 89 predicted proteins | sample M280m12015metaG_FD_155483 | JGI IMG/M metagenome (GOLD analysis project Ga0206683, IMG submission 155483) | Ammonia-oxidizing marine archaeal communities from Monterey Bay, California, United States - M2 80m 12015 | ecosystem: Environmental > Aquatic > Marine > Intertidal zone | place: USA...
ATACATAACTAGTGGTCGAGAATTTTAAGAAGGTTTGATTTTCTGGCGCGCCCGAGAGGACTCGAACCTCTAACCCTCAGCTTAGAAGGCTGATGCTCTATCCAGTTGAGCTACGGGCGCAAAACCTTTATCAGTGTGGCTTTCAAAAGATATTATATTTATACATAGTGGTATTTCTGGATTTCTATACTACCTATGCACTACCTTTTTCTGACTTCAATACTTTAAAACTTGATATCTAAGTCCAACATTATAGCTTTCTTATTATTTAATGCCATTTTCTGAAGGTGATAATTTGTTAACCATATCTCATAGGTTATAGATAATATAGTGCCTCCATGTTTCATTCCATAATTGGTTAGAAAACCAGTTACTTTAAAAAAATTTTAAAAAATATAGTAGTTCTCATTAGAGAATTTCTTCATAAAAAAACAGAATAAAAGTGATTTTTATTCCTCTGTTTAAGTAAAGAAAACTGGGAATCCAGAGAATAAGTACATTAGAATAATAGTATTAAAAAGTAATACAGTAAGTACTCCAAAAAAAAAGTCAAAAAATAGATGTGATTGGTTATTTAAAAAACAAAAGTGAATACAATATAATTAAGTCCAATTTACTGCTCTTCTTTCTAGCCCAAATGGAAAAAAGGCTATTTATATGTTAGCAAGAGTTGTCTCTGCTATGATTGTTTTGCTTCTACTATTCGGATGTGTAGAGCACCCCCAACAAAATTTACAGCTACCTATGGTTGGTGTCTTACCTGGATATGGGGAGCTATCAGGTCATGTTAGCGGGTCAGAACTAGACGTTCTTCCTGTTGTTTATGCATATAATGAAGACAGAAATGTTGGCTATACGGTATTTGTCGTAGATGGACTTTATCGAGTAGTTAATCTCATCCAAGGTACATACAGCATTACTATTCGGCCAGCTGTAGGGCAGTTGGAAGGCTTTAGAGAGCAAACGATTTCGCTAGAGGTAGCATCTGGCACCCATGTGCAGGCTGACTTTGCATTAGATAATGTGGGGCCAGTGAAAAACTATGTTGGTGGCATAGCCTACCCTGATACCAAGATTGCTACCTATGAAGAGATTTACCCACCTGGGCCTGGTCGCGATATCCTTGAGCGGACATGCCATGGATGTCATACTATTCAATTCTTTCCTTATAATGTAAATCGAGCCTATTCAGGTGGTCGAGAGCCCAAGACTAAGGATGCATGGAGCTTTACAGTAAATCGTATGCATCAAGGTCCCGCCTTTGGCCAAAAAGGTAACGCCTCGATGTTTGATCCTGCATACCTGCCACCCGTTGATCGAGATATCTTGGTGGATTACCTGGCAGAGAATTTTCCTTCAGATGCGTTACCGCGAGTAGTGGCACTTGAGAGTGAGCCGGAGCTTAATTTGGATGCTCTTAGAAAAGCCATGTTCGTGGAATATGTTTATCGGGAACCTACAGAATTTTTGGTTGCGCCATGGTCAGCACCTCATCAAGTAGATTTTGATAGTAAAGGAAACATCTGGCTTGCTTATACTTCCTGCTGCATAGTTTCTATTGATCCTCGAACAGGAGAACAAAAGGCTTATAAAGGGCATGGTGGTGGAAATGGTATTGCTGTTGATCCAATTGATGGGTCTATCTGGTATTCAGGTCGACCTGACGTCGTTCGGCATATGGATCCGAGAACTGGTCTAGTAGATTATTGGAATCTTGGCGATCAAAAAGAGCTTGGCAGTATTACGCAGATTTTTGATTCCAAGGGTGATCTTTGGCTTTCACTTCTCGGTGGTGGCGGACTAGGAAAATGGGATCGCTCTTCAGATACAATTGTCTGGTGGAAAGTACCCGTGTTAAGAAGCAGACCTTATGGACTCATAGTTGACCATAGGGACAAGGTGTGGTCAGCGGACTTCCATAACGGTGGTGTTACGCGTTTCGATCCGGAAACAGAAGAATTTGTTCACTTTAATTTGGTTACGGATGATGCAGCTAGCTCTATCCGTCGTCTTGGAGTCGATTCCAAGGGTATGATATGGGCTGCAACATGGGGCAGTCGAGCGTTTAATAACGTTAAGCTATACCGACTAAACCCAGATACAGGAGCAGTAATCGCTCACGATGTGGGTATAGCTTACGGTGCTGTGTATGGTGCAGAGGCTGATTCAAAAGATAACATTTGGATTACGCCTGACAATTACATATCGATGTATGATCAAGATACTAATCAGTTCACACATTATCCAATTCCAGTTCGCTCTGATACAGTAAAAACTACCATTAGCCGTGATGACAGTGTTTGGTTTACTTATCACAACGCTGGTAGGTATGCAGATTATGGCGGCAGTGCAGTTGTCTTATATCAAGATAAAGACAATATTTCGACATTGGCAGCGTATCACTCTGAAACTAGTGTTAGTCATCATTTGAGTACTTATCGAGGACCAATGTCAGCAAAGGTTGAAGGAAAGCAAAGAATTGCGCAACCAGAAGCAAAAAATTCCAAAGCGTATTTAGACTTTGCTAAAACTAATGGTTTGCTCCTTAACGAAGATTCTGTGATGGTGGATGAAAGTCGAAAACGCTTGAAGGGCTTAATACCTGATTAGTGATTACTATCTGTTTATAGTTTATTAATAGGTAAATTGAGTTTACTTCGGTCGATAATAATTCCTTCTTTGATTACCATGACAACTTGCTTAATGTTTTCTATTTTGTCACTCGGATCAGAATCAAGTAGCACCAGATCGGCTAGTTTTCCAACTTCGATAGAGCCCAGCTCGTCTTCTTTTCCCAGAAAGATAGCTGCATTCAAAGTGGCAATTTTGATTACCTCGATAGGCTTTATTCCTGCTGAAACTAGCAGCTCGAGTTCTTTTAATGCGGCTGGACCGAAGGTTCGGTCAGAACCAAAAGAAAGAATTCCCCCTGCATCATAAATCATTTTTAGATTACGTTTCTCATATTCGTGAACCAGCTTAAAGTATGGTCCATAACCTCCTTTAATATAGCGATCTCTAGCAATCTCTAGTAGCGTCAGATCTTTTTGGGCAACTGTCGCTTTATATTCAGGGGTATGAAGCACTTCTAGCCCATCAACCATTTGTGCAATTTCCCAATGTACGGTCATTGATGTTTGAACAGGAATCCTTTTTTTGCTCACTAAATTAGCAAATTTCTGGTTGATGATTCCAGCGTGGGGGGCATGAGCTAAAGCATCTATTCCTGCTTCAATAGCTTCGACTGCCATTTTTTCATTAGAGATGTGTGCAACTGTTCGTACATTACGTTCGTGGAGATAATTAACAATCCTACCCATTAGTTCTTTGGGTAGAACTTCGATGAGCGGATTGGGTCCATAGCCACGGGATTCATAGGTGATCTTTTGGAGGTCGGGTTGTCGTGATAGTTGTAAATCAATATCGTCAATCGTATTAGGCCAATCTTGGACGCCGATCCCACCATATCCAACTACTGCACTGCCTGGATAGCTCAATGTTTGACCTGTTGCAAAGATACGGGGGCTAACTATCTCGCCATTTCTCTCTCGTGTGCGTAAAGGTAGAATGAAATTGGGGTTATTACCTGCATCGAAGATGCTGGTAAAACCGTAATAAAGAAAGCTCTGTAAAGCTCGCAAACCAGCATCATAATCTGGGATTCTGTCGTCATCAGGTGCACGAGATGCTGCAAGTAATCCTCCTCCTATGAGATGCAAATGCAAATCTATCATTCCAGGAATCAGGAATTGTCCACTCGCATCTATGCGATGGTTTGGAGTTGGCAGATTAATCATTCCATCTGGAGCAATTGCAGCGATCCGCCCGTTGGAGATGACTATGGTCATTTGTCTTTGCAATGAACGTCCAGTCCCGTCAATAATTGTGACATGTTCAAGAACCAGAGATTCGGCAGCATTAACTGCATCTATAGACAATCCTGAGAATATTATTAGAAGAATATAAATAAATTGTTTTAAATATATGTACATTCTTCTATCTTCATAATCTTTTATTTTTTAGATTCTGAACGTCTCAGGCTCAAAATTTCTAATGTTTTCTCATGACTTTTACGAGTAATACTATAGAAGGAGAAAAAATAAAAACATGCTAAGCCAAAGACCAAAACACTTGGTCCAAATACCAATCCAAGATTAAAAATAACATCATCTGGCACTTCGTTGGCATTAACATTCTCTGAAGTAGGAAAAGAAATTAATGAAAGAGCTAATCCAGCTAAGAAATGACCTACTCCAGAAGTAGCTTTACTGGCCAAGCCAATAAAAGAGAAAATCAAACCTTCTTGACGCTTACCAGTTTTCAACTCTTGATCATCAGCAATATCAGCCATAATAGAGCCCATACCAACCACCATAATTGCCATACCAAAACCTGTCGTTATTTGGCTAACAATTAAAAAAGGTAATAATAATGAACTGTCATTTTCTGGAAATAAACCAATTAGACGAAGTATCGTTGGCAAAACAAATGAAGTTAAAATTATTGATAATCCTAAATACATTGATCTTTTTTTATCCAACCAATTAATGATGTGTTTAACAAATGGGATGACCAACACAGTAGAAACAAAAAAAGCATAAAACATATATTGTATTTTCGATGTCTCAAGAGCCCAAAAATAAGTATTCATATGCAATACAAGTGCACGTTGGAGTCCACTTAATATAAAAAAAGTAATAGAAACAAGAAAAATTGAAAGAAAGGAGCGATTTTTTAAAGTCTCAAGCAGGCCCTTATAAAAATATCTATAAAAACTAGTGAAGCTATTAGTAAATTGTTCATTATCACTATTATTTTTATGCATAAAAGGAATCTGTGATTGAGTCCCTAAAGTTGTAATAAAGATTACGATTATAGATACAATCGCAAATGTAAATGCAAAAGCAGGATAAGCATCAGGGTTGAGTTGTCCTTGGGGATAATCATCAGTGGCCTTAAAATAGACAGTAAATGCAACTATAGATAAGATCATCGCTGCAATAAAAGAAAACATATTTCTAATAGCTACAAGAGCAGTACGATCTTCATAGTTTTCAGTCAATTCTGCGCCTAAAGCATAATACGGTAGAAGAAAAAAAGTCATCATTAAACGTAGAGTAATTGCAAAAAATGTTAGCCATAAAAAAAGGTTCATTCCAGAAAAACTTTCTGGAGGACTAAAAAGCAAATAAAAAGCTAATCCAAATGGTATTGCAGAGGCATACATGAATGGATGTCGCCTACCTAATTTAGAATTATAGTTATCTGAAAATGCACCAATAATGGGATCACTAATACCATCAAATACCAATGCTAAGAGAAGAGCGGTACCTGCAAGTATTGGATCTAGGTGTAAAACTTGAACATAATAGAATAATAAAAAAAACTCTAAGGAATTAGTCTTAATAGCTTCCGCACCCAATCCTATTCCATGGGCTAATTTAATTGGAAGACTAATTTTTCGATCGCGTGTTGGGATATTTATAAACCTTATTTAATTAAAATCTAAAAGTACTTTTATCTTCTGACATTTAATAGCTTAGCTAGTATAAAGCATTACTAATAACTATATTAATATCAACTGATTGATAACAGGCAACTAGAGCCCACTATATGTCTCATTAGTGGACAATTGTTAAACTCCTGATATTTTTTAGCCATAGCAATTGCACACGTTTGCAATGTCTTTTGATAAATTATACTCTTAATAATCTATATTTTTTACAAAAAATAAATCAATTCTATTGAAGAAATAACTTATTAAATAAATGAAGGAAATAAGGACATGAATATAATTTTAAAAATATCACGTTATCTAATTTCACTCATAATTGGTTTTGTATTTATAATAAGTGCATATTTAATCTTAATGAGTGGTATTTATCACACTCCTACAAAATTTTTAACATCATCAAATTACGTCACCCCCTCAAATAAAATTCTAATTGTTGGAGGGACTCGAGGTGTTGGGCTTGAAATTATTAAAAAGTTAATAGATCGTGGAGAAGACGTAACAGCGATGGTTCGATCTACTTCAAACGTTCAACAATTAAATCAACTAGGGGTTAAACAAGTTATTGCTGATGCTCTCATTAAAGAACAAGTTGAGAGTATTTTTTCTCAAAATAACTTTGGTACAGTGATATCAACACTTGGCACTTCAGCTAAAGATCTACCGAAGCGACAAAATTTCATTCAATCGATGTTCAAAGGTGAAGTAAAAATGGATCCTAATCAGCGTCCTGACTTTATTGGAAATCGTAATATTATAGATTCAGCAAAAGCAATGGGCGCTAATCGCTTTATTCTCATTACAGTGATTGGTACAGGAGAGTCATATAATGCTCTGCCTCCACTTGCTAGAAGAGGCCACAAAGAAGTTATTAAACAAAAAGAAAAGGCTGAAAATCATCTTCGTGAAAGTGGTCTTGCCTATACTATTATTCGTCCTGGTGGTTTCAGCAATGGACAATCCTCAGGCAAGGCAAAACTAACAGAAGATCCTTTAGCTTTTAGCTTTATTGCCAGAGTGGATGTTGCTAATCTAGCAATCGAGGCATTAGGTAATAAGCAATCTATTGGAAAAACATTTACTGCTTATGATTCAGATATGTTGTATCTATACCGAATGTTCATGGACTAATTTGATTCAAGTTACTGCATTATAAAAAATTTATAAAGGATTAAAATAATGATGAAAATAAAACGAACCACTTTTTATACACTTATTCTCTTATTACCGGTCTTTGCTATTACAGCACCAGAAAGCACTAATGCTCATGAGAAAAATGAAAGTATCATACAAAAGGCTATTGAAAATCAAACAAGGCCTGCAAAAGATAGACAACGTGACATAGACAGAAAGCCATTTGAAATTATGAGTTTCTCTGACATAGGACCTGGAGATATAGTGGCAGATATTGGTTCAGCAGGTGGTTATTACACTAGAATTCTAAGTGATATAGTCGGAACAACCGGTCATGTTTATGGATTTAATGGTAAAGAATTTGCACGTGTTTTTAAAAATGGTAATCCAACAGACCCTATAGCGGAAGAGCGCGCTAATGTGACTAGTATTATGGGTACATTTAATGCTCCTGTTTTTTCTAAAATGCTTGATGCTGCGATCATTGTACTGATCTATCATGACACACATTTATCTCAACTGAACATTAATACAGAAGCTATGAATAAGGCATTGTTTGATGCAATCAAACCAGGTGGTACTCTGATAATTGTTGATCATAAAGCTGAATTAGGATCAGGGACACGAGATGTTGAGAAATTTCATCGCATAGATAAGCTACTTGTTAAGGAAGAAGTTGAAAATTCTGGTTTTCGTTTTGTTGCTGAAAGTAACATCTTGAATAACCCTGATGATGCTCTCAACACGATGGTTATGATGCCTGATGTGCGTGGAAAATCAGAACGATTTATATTCAAATTTAAAAAACCAGAATAAGCTTATTGCATAAGTTTTCTGGTTGTATCACGGGTTATGATATCTGAAAGTAGTTCTATATTTTTAGGTGGAAGTTCCGGGTTATTAATGCGTCTAATGAGACATCTAATGGACTCATCGATTAATTTTTCATATGGTAATTGAACAGTAGTTAAACGATTCATACCCCAAGAAGATATAGGATTATCTCCAAAACCAATTACAGCCATATCACGAGGTATCTCAAGATTATAATCTATGCGTGCTCCATCAATAATGCCTAATGCTGTCAAATCGGAAGAACATATTACAAGTTCTGGATCTATTTTTATGATATCTGCCATGGCATTTCGTCCCTCATCATGGCCTAATATACCTGTAAAATTAGCAAGGATTTTTCCTTCTTCTTTTTCTTCTATAACCTTGGAAAATGAATCGGTTCTTTGAATCCCTGATTCAATATTCTTATCACCCCTTATCATGACAAAACGTCTATAACCAAGATTTAAGGCTAAATCAGCTAAGTTCTCTCCAATCGCATTATGATCAATATTGACTGTACAAGTGTTTATTTCTTTTGATGAATTACCTACTAAGACTATTGGTGTATGTTTTTGATTACATTTGCGAACTAGATCTTTAGATGGCAAAGCAGAAAGCATGATGATTCCATCTACCTGGTATTGCATTAGAAACTCAATGGAAGTATTAATATCACTATTTTCATTAATAGTAGCTAAAACAGTTTGATAATTTTCTTTTTGAAGTTTTTCACTATATTTTTTTAATGCACTAGCGTAGAAAGGATTCTCCCAATCAGCCATAAGTAGCCCTATCAATTGAGTTTTTTTTGTAATCAAACTACGGGCGATAACGTTAGGATGATAACCAAGTTTTTTAGCTGCTTTATTAACTTTTTCTCTAGTCTTTAGAGAGACGCTAGCATTTGGAGTAAATGCTCTTGATACAGCTGATCTTGATACACCTGCTAACTTAGCAACATTATAGGAGGTGATCCTACTTTTCTCCTTCTTCATATGCCTATAATTCGATTAACAACCAATAATAGATTTCTATTATAATTTTGTATCTGGTATAAGTTTTGCAAAATCCTCTCGCCAAGCATCAGTATTCATTGTTTCATCATCAAAAACTTCAAATGTTTTATTTTTTGCATTCTTATTGGTTAATGCTTCTATACAAATAGCAGCAAGGTTACCTCGACTGGTCAAACCACCATTTATAGGAACAGTATCTCCTTGTTGCATTCTTGCTCCTTTAACACCTGACTCATCATTAGTTAACCCACCTGCTCTAATAATTGTATGAGTGATAGAACTTGATCGAATGTAATCTTCACCTTTGAGTTTCCATATCAAAACATTGCCATATTTATTAAGAGGATTATTTTCTTGAGTAATACCAGATGATGACATTTGAATAAATTGTTTTACTGTTCCTGCTTTTTTGGCAGCATCTATCAGATTTTTTGTTCCACCATAATCTATAAATTCAGGGCTGTTAGGTCCTTCAAATATATTTGTCCCAAGGCCTGATATGATTGCGGTAACGCCGACCATAATAGAATCTAATGACTTTGGGTTTTTGACATCCGCTTCAACCCAATTATATTTTTCACTAATTTTTTTAGCAGCACGTTCTTTATTACTAGTCATTGGGATAAAGTTTCTGTCTTGCTGTTTTAAGTACTTTATAACGTAAGATCCTGTTCTACCCGAAGCGCCAACAACTAAGATCAGCTCATCTTCATTTGTTGTATCTGCTATCACTGAATAAAATAAAGACATACTTAAAAACATAATGCTAAAGACTAAAGTAGCAATTTTATTTCTTGAAACTGTCATTGGTATTAATGCCCCTTTAGATAAAAATATCTAAATTAGATTGTATTTAATTATTGTTCAGTAAAAACTCTATTAAAATCTATATGTGCCAGTAAAACCAATTTGCCTTAGCGTTGGATTCACTACGCCTGATACTGTTAACTGTGAATTAAAGTCTGTTCCAAATTGTTGTGCATAAATTGGTTTATCATCATCTAGTAAATTACGTACCCAAATTTTTAGATCAAAATTTCCCGATTCAACGCCAGCACTAAAATTCATAACTATACGATCTGGAACAAAAGCTACATTCATTTCATCCATGTATTGTTTAGATCGATAATAAGAATCAAGTCTGATGAAACCATCAAGATCATTTATCAAGGATTTAGGCAATGCTTTTCTATATTCAACAGCTAAATTAGCAGTGTTCTTACTAGAACGTTTAGGCATTTTTTTACTCATATCAGGATAGCTTTTACCATTGATAGATGATGTTACACAATTAATTGGTAGTGACTGGTAACTACTAGAATCTTGTCCTAACATCTTGCTACAAAATGCATTACCGCCTGTCCAAAGTGTTCCATCTGCAAATTCAGCATTGGCATAACCATAACCACCAGCAATTAATAAATTATCAGTTGGGTTATAAATGAAATCAATCTCAAAGCCATTAATATCTAAGCCTTCTGAATTAGCTGTTGTTGTTAAGAAGTTAGATAATATCTGTCTAAACTGTGCGTCCGTCCAGTCAATAACAAAAGCAGCAGCATTAATCTGTAATTTGCCGTTAAGTAATGTAGTTTTAGCCCCTACTTCATAAGTCCAATTCTCTTCAGGGTCATAAGATGGATCTGCTGTAATAGGAAGACTGGGGTTAATTCCACCCGATCGAGTGCCATGAGAAGCAGAAGCATAGAGCATACTTTTCTCAGTTGCTTTATAACTCAGAGTTACTCTTGGATCCCAATAATCATGCTTAACTTCATGGTAAGCTGGCACTCCAGCTGCTTCAAAGGTCTTAAGCGAGAAAAAGAAATCATCTTTTGTGCTTAAAAGGCTACGATCATCATTAGTCCAACGCAATTCTGTTGTTATAGTAAGTTGATCTGAAATATCATATTGAACAGAACCAAAGAGTGCATGTTGTGTGACTTTTTCAATACCAGAAGTTAGATGATTATTTGGATTACTTCCATCCCACCAAATTATTCCAGTACTTGCTGGATCCAGAGATGGTTGAGCAAGAACGGGGTGACTAACTCCCATATTTCCATTGAAAAAGGCGATAGGAAAGCCAAACATTGGGTGGAATGCTGTGGGGAAAAACAAAGGTTCTGCTGTTAGAAAAATAAGTTGATCAGCAGGCAGACCAGATGCTTCAAGTGCATCACTTACATCAACATTGAATGCTGTTGATGAAGTGCTTTCAGATTTAAAATAAAATGCGCCCGCAGACCATCTTAGTCTTTGATCTGAGTTTGATTCTATTCTTATTTCTTGCGACAAATACTCCTGATCAAGGTTCTGTGCTCCCAGATAAGTATCAGCCTGAAATAGCCCTCCGATTGGTATAGTTGGAGCTGGAAATCCTGGATCAGATGATAACAGAGGTGGAGTTCCCATAGGTCCTAAATTAGCTCTACGACCAGCAAGAGGACCTCCATAAAAATATGATTGTGCAGCTGCTACAGTAGTCCAACCATAATGTTCAGCGCCTCTATATCCCCTATCAAGATCCATATTTCCATGACTATCACTCTCTGAATAAGATGAAGTGGATATTAGGTTGTAATCATCATAAGTAAAATCCATTTTTAGAGTAAATCGTGATGAACTACCTTTAGCAGAATAAGCTTCAGGAGACATACTGAATTCATCTGTACCTGAACCATTAATTTCTCCACAATGGTAATAAGCAGCTCCCTTGTCATAACCACCCGATGGATTGTTATACTCACCACAATTATTTGCATCAATTGAAATTGGCAGTTGATCTATATCTTCTCTACCATGAAAAGCACTAAAAATTATATCAGTAGCCTCATCAGGAGTATATCGGAGAGTAGCCATTAGATTTTCATTATCATGTCCTCCTAGTTGATATTCTCGATCTACGGGTCGGTTGATATAAGTACCTCCATCATGATCAGAGTCTAAAGCTAAGCTTCCATAGAGTTTTCCTTCTATAATTGGACCACTTAATGTAGCTATAACTTGACGAATATTGTCTAAATCAACAGTTGTGGTCACTTTGCCTAAAAATTCATCATTTGGTTTCTTAGTTACATAATTTATAGCCCCTGAAAAAGAGTTACGTCCATAAAGGGCACTTTGAGGACCTTTAACGACTTCAACTCGTTCCAAATCTAGCATTGATACATTCTGAGAACTTCTACCTGAAACAAAAACACCATCAAGAAAAATACTGACATTATTATCAAATCCACGAGTATCTATCATTCCCATTCCTCGAATTACTGGAATGTTTAAACGACCATTCTCACTACTATTGAAAGTCATATTTGATGTATAGTTAGCTAAATCATTAATATTCTTAATGGTCGCTTTATCTAATTGTTCGGATGTAAAAACAGAAATAGCAAGTGGAACTTCTTGTAGATTCTCAGCACGATTTCTAGCTGTGACAGTAATTTCCTCGATCACTGTTTGCGCTATCAAAGGCTCTAAGGAAAATAATAGTACTATTACAATTAACTTAATCGAAATATTTATGTTTCTCATTTTTAGATGCTCCCTCATTTTTATGTAAAGTCTTTAATATAACTATAATGACATTGAAATATTTTGCAAACGTGTGCAATAGTTATAGTGATATTTAATTCTTCTATGTAATTACGAATAATTGATTAAAGTGATGAATTATATAATTTATAATTTTTGACTTTTTTTTCTATCATTAATTAAAAGAAAAAGTAAATTTTAAATAGCACTCTTTTCATCTGCAGATTCGCCACCATATTTAGAATAGAGTCTTCCATAAATACGTTTTATTAATTGAATACGTTCATTGTTTAGTTTTTTTTGAAGTTCTTCTGATGGCTTATCATTGTCGAGTGAGTTTAAAGATACTTTGTTCTCATTTGATAGTATTTCTTCAAGATGAGCAAGTCTGTCTTTAACAACCCAAAGCTCTGCACCTAATTCAAGTGTTATATCAATAAGATGATCAATTACTTCATTTTCGAAATAGGTAGGATTTCCTCTCTTAAACCCAGGAAGATTATCAAAATTTTCTAGATCCTTTGATTTGTCATCTATCATTTAGCTTTCATTTTAATTAATTGGTTTATATCCTATTCTTCCTGCAAGTAGAGATTTGGATGGGTCGTATACTTCCATCTCAAAACCTGTTTCTTTCATAATATCTTCAACATTAGAACGGACAAAACCAGGAAGGAAAGGTTCTCCATTATCAGCAGCATCCATTTCTCCAAAAAACATGCCGTAAACATCTCCATTTTTATCACCAGGAAAATCAATCAATGTAAAACTACCTCCTGGCCTTAAAACCCTCAATGTTTCTGATAGTATTTTCTTTGAGACTGAAACTGGAACCTCATGAAATAATAAATTTGCAACGATAATGTCAAAATTATTGTCTTCAAAATTAAGATCTTCAGCAAGCATTTGTTTAAAATTTATATCATAATTATTCTCTATCGCTCTAGCATGTGCATAACGAACCATATGAGAACTAAAATCAATCCCCCATATTTCAGCGTCTGGATATATGCGTTTCATAGCTGTTGTCGTAACACCTGCACTGCATCCAAGATCAAGAATTCGTTTAACTTTTCCATCTTTAGGAACAGCTACTGTGCTGGCTTGCATATCACTTAACATGTCATTATCAGCTGCACCCCCCATAAATACCTTTGCTCCATAGTCATAAAGAAAACCTGAAAGCGGTTCATTGACATTACCGCCAGGCTGTATATGTATCTCAGTATTAGCATACTCAGGAGTTAAAAATTCTGAACTGTATTCTACTGATCCTGGACCAATACTTTCAGCATCATCGAGTGCTTGTAGTAGATCATTTTTTCGCATGTCAAAAGAATTGCGAAGACATTCCCAAAATGATTCTTGAAGAGTGCGTTTTACTCGGTAATAGGTTTTTAAAACATTATCTTTCATGAGCAAATCTTTTGCTTCTGCTGTATTTTTTTGATCAGAGTTCAAGGTTTTTCCAGCATCCTTGATCATGTGTCGACAATATTCTGAAAGAGGCTTCTGTTGGGCATGCAGTAATACATTACGAGCATCTTCTATAAAACCAACATAAGCTTCATCTCTACGTGATGAAAGAGACGGGAAGACTCCTGCAGTTTTCCCACGAATATAAATTGCTTTATTAGTAGTCATATCAATTTTTACCTTAGTGCTAATTACTATGTAGTTCTTAGTACTTTTATAGGTTTAGTTTACTTGAAAAGCTGTTAAGGGCACAACCGAGAGAAATTTTATGGGGAATATAATATGGTTGTGCCCCTACGTTTTTAGAAATCAAAGGTAGTTCTTATTCCATATGATCTCTGCTGAATCATTCCAGCCATGATTCCTCTAGTGAAAGGACCACTTAGACCTGATAGATCAGGGAAAAGTTGAAGATTGGAGTAACCTTCTTTATCAAACAAGTTGTTTGCATAAACTTCAACCCGCCATGAATCAGATTCCAAACCTGCTCTTAGGTTAAATATTGAGTAAGCAGGAGTACTAGTTACGTTAGCATTAGTCATCCATGTACTACCTTGACGAATGAAGTCACCTCTTACAAAAAAGTCATTTCCAGACTCCATGGTATCAGCATAGATTGCTGATAATGTGCTACTTTTCTCTGGGTAACGAGAAAAACTATTACCCATTCCATCAATGGTTCGATTACCAAAAAGAGCTAGTGCATCTGCACTCTCAAAGTCATTAATATCTGACTTATTCAATGAATATGTCATATCAATTGTCCAATTATCAGATAACAAGTAAGTTCCTTCAATCTCAAGACCTGAGAGGTCTGCCTGACCGCCATTGGAGTTTACTTGAATATTTTCACCATCACCGGCAGCATTAGTAATCGATAAAATCTCTGGTGCGATAGCATTTTCCCAATCTGAGAAATAAACAGCCGCTGTTATCTGTGCACGATCGTCCCAAAATCGAGCTTTAGTACCAAACTCTATATTAGTGATTTTTTCTTCATCTACACTGATTCCACCACCGCCTTGTGCGGCTATCTGATCTAATTCACCTTGAGTTCTTCCCAATAGACCAGCATTAAACTGACCTGGGTTAACACCTTTCGCAAAAATAGCATAATAAGTTAAGCCTTCTCTGGGTTTATAATCCAAAATGACACGAGGTGTAGTACTTGAGAATGTATTCGACAGTGGTTCTTTTCCAAGAGTACCTTCAATGACCTTATCATCTTGTTTTCGTAGTTCAAGATTTAATGTTAAAGTATCGCTGATATCATAGCCAAGTGAAGCAAAAACAGCTCTAGTTTCTGGATCAAAAGTACTGACACTCTGAGTAGGCCTAGGTGTCCCACCCCAGAGAACATTATAGCCTACTAATCTAGCTTCAATGTCAGTATAACTAGCGCCAACCATCCAACTTATCTGGCTATCAGCAGCAGATGTCAGTCTAATCTCACTACTAGAATCCTTGTTTTGAGTCATGGACATGCTATATGTATCAGCTGATGCCATAAACCCTAAATAGTTTCCTAACTTGCCAGCGGTAACTCGGCGATCAAAATCCTCAAAACTACTGTACTCATTCTCATGAGCAGCAGTAATAAATGATAGCGTCATTCCATTATCCATCTCATAATCTATGACTAAACTAGCTTCCTTAGCGTGTCTCTCTAATCCCATTGCCTGTTTTGGTTGAAACATGCGATCATATGACTCAATCATCGCTGGACTAAAATACTTCGTCTGTAATGTTGGAGTTATAATTGTATCCATTCCAACCAGAGAAGTACCCATGTATGGGACATCGCCACAAAGCCAATTGCCACCAGCTACAGAATTGCCATTAGGCTTACAGGTAAACAGTTCTGGTTGTTCATTGCGATTAACAAAAACACCAACTGAAGGGCCATCATCATCAACCCAGGAATGTAAGCGAAGTTTTACTGATAATTTATCGCTAGGTTGGGCAAATAAAGATAAGGAAACATCAGTTGTGGACTCTTCTCCTAGAGTGGTACCCGGATCGCTAGCATTCTCAAACTCACCATCAGTATTATAACTTCGAGCACTGAATCGCATTGAGACAGTATCACTTATAGGTCCTTCTATTTGACCTGAAACATCTAGAGTCCCAAATTTAGCACCCTCAGCAGTAATTCTACCTTTCCATTCATCTCCTGGAGTTTTAGTTACAGCATTGATAGCACCGGAGAACGTTGAACGGCCAAAGTAAGCACTTTGAGGTCCTTTAATAATTTCTATTCGTTCATAATTATCAGTACTGCCAATCTCTGAACCCAAAATTGGAGCACCGTCAATAAAAACTGTAGCCCCTTGTCTTGTTTGACGATCGGTTCGTGGATTCATTCCTCTAAAGATTAAACGTCGATTAAATCGACCTCCTTTACCCACAGAATGCTCTGAATAATGAAAACCAGGTGTGAAGTTAACAAAATCTGGTAATTCATCAAGCGCCATATCTTCAATTTCACTTGATCCAAAAGCGCTAACAGTCACAGGTGCAGACATCAAAGTTTCTTCTCTCTTACGAGAAGTAACAATAATCTCTTCAATTGCTAGTGCACCGTCTTGTGCAAAAACATACGACGGCGATGCAAATGATACTATTGCTATCATTAAAGATAACAAAGTTAGTTTATTGATTAATTTCATATTTCTCCCCTCTAAATACAATTAAATAATTTCGAACATTTATAAAAAACTCTAACCCTAAATATTTTATCGATACTAAAAAAATTTCGTAAAGATAAGTTCTTCTACACCAACACTAAGGAGAGATAACACAACAGACAACAACAGTCCGTTCTTTGTCTCTATAATGGGCATCATAACTTTCAGAATCAAAAATCCAAGATCATAGTGCTAATAACTAGCTTACTAAATTATACTGAATCTTCAATTGATATAGATCATTTATACTTTATATTTTTATTATCAGTTTTATAAAATAGCAGTCACAGTTTTATCTTTAAGATAATTTGATACTGCTTGATGACCCGATTCTTTGCCCCAACCTGATTGCTTCCAACCACCAATCGGTAAAGCTGAATCAAACATCAAATGGCTATTTACCCAAACGGTGCCAGCATTTATAGAATCTGCAATGCGATGAGTATTGGATAACCCTTCTGTCCATAATGATGCTGCAAGTCCATAATTACTATCATTAGCTAAAGCCACTGCTTGCTCTATATCTTCAAACACTGATACTGTGAGAACCGGTCCAAATACCTCTTCTTTAAAGATAGCCATATCGCGATTCACACTACCAACTATAGTCGGTTCCATAAAACAACCTGATGTACCTAATAGTTGGCCACCTGAGATTAAAACTGCACCATCAATTAAAGCATCATCAACATATTTTTTCACAGATTCGGCATGACTCTTAGCTACTAAAGGTCCCATCTGAGTCTTAGGATCCAGACCATGACCCATAACCATTTCACGACCGTATTTAGCCACTCCTTCAATCAATTGATCGGAAATACTCTTATGAACGATCAACCTGGATCCAGCAACACAAACTTGACCGCCATTAAAAAAGATTGCATTAGCCACACCAGGTATCGTTAAATTAAGATCTGCATCAGGCATCACTATTTGAGGTGATTTACCTCCAAGTTCCACTTGAACTTTTTTAAGATTGGATTCTCCTGCTGCTTGAATCACTCTGCGACCAATCTCAGTTGACCCTGTAAATGAAACTTTATCCACATCTGGATGCATAGCAAGGGCATGGCCTATCGTGCTCCCAGAACCAGTGACCAAATTTATAACGCCATCTGGAAGACCCGCCTGTTGGCATATTTCGACTAAACGGACAGCTGTTAGACTAGTATAAGTTGCTGGCTTCAAAACAATAGTGCATCCTGCAGCCAAAGCTGGAGCTAATTTCATTGCAGTTAATACCAATGGTGAATTCCAAGGAGTAATACAAGCTACCACACCAATTGGATGTCTCTTCGTATAACTAAAAGTCTTTTTATCTTGGGGTTGATAACCGATGGATGAAGTAATGGTTTGACCTTCAATGGTTCTAGCAACACCAGAAAAATAGCGAAATTGATCAATTGCACCTGGTATTTCTGCCCAACGAGAAACATATAATGGTTTTCCTTGATCGAGAGTTTCTAGCTCAGACAATTCATCAATATTATCTTCCATAATATTGGCAATTTTATTGAGAATCTCTGCTCGACCAACGGGAAGCATATTAAACCACTGATCACTCTCAAGTGCTTTTCTGGCAGCAATTACAGCATCATTTATCTCACAAATACTCCCTTTAGCTATCTCGTTTATTATATTGCCTGTTCCAGGATCTACAGTTTCGAAAATAGAGCCATCGTAGGCATCTACCCATTCACCATTAATAAATATTTTTTGCTGACCTCGGTCAATAAAAGTCTTGGCACTATCAACTGATAGTTGAGCATTATTTGAACGAAGAGAGGTCATAGAATTACTTTATAAAAAATCAATAAATTAGATAAATAGGTATTGAGATATTTACTTGTGTCCAACATCAGACTTATTAGACATAGCTTCACTTTCATTAGAAGAGCCTTCGATAAATTCGCCTCTATGCCAAAGACCTTCTTTAGTGCTGTTATCAGTATGGGTTAATATACCTTCTCCATGTGGCATACCATCTTCCCAAGCGCCATAAAATACATCTCCATTAATCTCAACAAATGTTCCTAGACCATGTGGTTTTCCACCCCACCAATCACCATGATAAATTGCGCCATCAGGGTATACAAAAGTACCTACTCCCTGTTTATTTCCATGATCATAACCACCTATATAAGTGCCTCCATCGTTATACATAACTGTCCCATGACCATGTTCTCTATTATCATGCTCTCCAACATATTTGCCACCCGGAGAATAGGCATAAGGGCCAAGTTTTTGCTTCTCATCACCGGTCCAATCAATTGCATATTTTGCTTTGTTTAAAAAAGTATAGGTCCCATAACCATGAGGACGATCATCAGCATAATAACCAGTAACGATTCCCCCATTGAAGCGAATTTCTCTTCCCTTACCGTGTTTTTTTCCATTTTTCCACTGTCCAGTATACTTGGAGCCATCACTAAAAAGCATCGTGCCATCACCATTTAAACAATTACCAGAGATACATTTATCATCGTCACTATAAACAGTCGACACCATCAGAAATGACATAATTGGTAAAGTGAAAAACAATTGTTTCATATAAACGCTTTTAGTATAGATATTCAGTTATTTCATTAACGATAAACTGCAAAAGATGTCATCTGTGATACATCGGGATAAAAAATACCAATCGCCGCTTGGCGACTAGATCGTGAAGTATAAACAATAGCGCCTTTTCCAGTGATATCGATATTAGGATTATCAGTTTTCCTTGGTAAAGGGAAATAGGCAAATTTTTCTGTATCCTGATCAAACCTGATCAATGCACCACCAAGTCCTTGGTCCCCAAACCAAACTTTATTTTTATGATCGGCCATAATTCCATAAGGTGATGATAGTGGTATTGTCCTATCTTCACGGAAAGGTAATACTGGATATTCTATCTGTTTCCCAGTCTTAGGGTCTAGGCGTCCAAGCAATCCTGAACGGTTCAATGAGTACCAAACAATTCCTTCTTTATCAACCATAACCCGATTCATAGAACAAGGACTTGCAAGCGCAGGGTATTCTTTAAATTCCTTAGTTATGGCATTAATAACACCCACTTTACAACCAAATAATTGGGCAAAATAAACATTATCCTGTTGATCTACATCGATACCGTATGGAAACGAATTAGCTGTGGGAACCTCATATAAACTTACTTTTTCTGTTTGACGATCCCAAACACCCATCTTATTTCCAGTGATTACTGTAAACCAAACATTCTCTTTAGAATCCAAATCTGGAGTATGTCCTTGTATATTATAGACCTTCTTTTCTGGATCCATCGGAAAACGATCCATTTTACCTGTTTCAGGATTTAATCGACCCACATGTTTCCCAAAAAACTCTATCCAAAATATGTCGTCACTTGAATCAATAGTCATACCATGTGCTTGAATATAGGGGTTTCCATTTTCTCTATCAATGCCAAATGGATAATGGGAATACTCAGCAGTCCTTGGGTCTAACTTACTTACACCAATAAAACTATTAGTTCCCCAAATATTTCCTTGATTATCAATTTTAGGTTCTAAAATTCTATGCTTGCCTGCCTCTGCTCTCGATCTGATTGCAAGATCAGTATTAGGTCCCAATGGGAGCATGTATTCTACAAATAAACCTTTTGATAATTCTGCCTCATCCAGGGGGTATTCAGCCTCAGAAAACAAGACTCGATCCACACTATCAGGACCAAAGTTATCCGCCAGATAACCTGATAGTAAATCTCTTTCCTCATCAGTTATATTTCCTACACCAGAACCTTCTTGAATCATTGCACCACGTCGTGCATTAGGATCCAGCATCAAACCTATCATTGCATTCCATCCAGCCTTATCGAATTTATAGGAAGGTATATGCATTTGTCCATGACAACTCATACAGGTTCTTTCAGCTAAATCTCTTCCAACACCAGGCGGATATAACTCATCATAGGATACGACGTTACCCTCCTGTGGTGCATTTCTAACATTCAATGTTAGTGGGTCAGCAGGACCTGATTTAAGAGTAAAATCTGCATCCACTTTACTGTTTGATTCTATCCTCAACCAACTGTGTTCTGAACGTAACTCCTTATGCTCAGACCAAATCTCATAAGCGCCAACCATCAGATTGGGCATCCTATATTCTCCCTTATTGGTATAGACCATATAGAGCATATTTTTATCTAAATTTTTAGCATAGACCTTTGCAGCAATAAAATTATTTGGCCCTTGAACACTGCCGAACATTACTCCAGTTTCTGGTACTTTACCTAAAGTCGCATCAGCGCTATAGATGGAGTTAGTAAAAAGTCCAGTAGATAACCAGATCAATGTGATTAATAATTGTACCGTTTTGTTCATTGCCATAAGCTCCTAAAAAAATTTGAGTCGCACCAATTGAGTCGCACCAAAGGTTAATATAGTTAAATCATTGTTATGATAGAATTAACTAACCACTATTTCATTCAACCACTATACAAAAAATGTCTCAATAATGGGCAGTAATTGGATTATCCATTTGCCTATTACTTAAGGCATGTATTCTTTTAAATTTGTTATTGTTAAACTTAATCCCATGATTAAAAATGATTAATCTAATTTAATAGGTACATATAACTACTTTAAAAATTACCTAATTTAAGGAAAATAAAATATGAAAGCACTTCTTTGTCTTGATTATGAAAATGATATTGTACACCCAGATGGTAAGGTAGCTGGAAAAGGGTATGCAGAATTTAATAAAACATACAACTCTCTTGAGAAAGTAGCAGAAACACAATCTAAATTTAGAGATGCTGGCTACCCCGTACTACATGTTCGTGTTGGTTTTTCAAACAGTTATGCAGAGCAACCAAAAACATCCCCACTTATGGGTCAAGCTCATAAGTTTGAAGCCTTTAAATTAGATAGCTGGGGCACAGAATTTTTATCTGAAGTCGCTCCATTAAAAGACGAATTCATTTTCACTAAAAATAGAGTCGGCGCCTTCTACGGTACAGCATTAAATCTCACACTTAAAACGATGGGTGTTGAAGAATTATTTTTGATTGGAGTAGCCACCGATATGGTAGTTGAATCAACTGCAAGAGAAGCTCATGATCGAGATTTTGTTGTAACTATAATTTCTGACTGCTGTATAGCTGCTAATGATGAAGATCATCAACGTAGTCTAGAAAATATGAAAAAGTTAAGCACAATAACCACTAGTGATACACTAAAACTAGACTAAGAAAATGAGAGTTAACAACCAACTATTATTTTATTTTATAAGATAGTTTGTGAGTAATAGAGACTAAATCAATGTGGAAGAATGACATTATTATGATGAATGGAGAACTTATGCCATTTGAAGATGCTGGCATACATCCTTTGTCACTCGCTATGACTTATGCGACAACTGTCTTTGAAGGTTTGCGTGCTTATCATGTGCCAGAAACAAATCAATTCTCATTATTTCGTGTGGAAGATCATTTGAAACGACTACAAATTGGCATGAAAGTTATGCGTTTTGAGGAGACTTATGAGAGCCAGTATTTAACTGATTGCTTAATAAACTTAATCAAAGCTAACAAGCCAGACTCTGATGTCTATATTAGGCTCTTAGTTTATATTGAAGGGCAAGGCTTATTGGCAACCACAGGTCCTGTTGGGTTCACAGCAGCTGCAATGCCAAGGAAAAAAAGTGTGTACGCAGAAACAGGTATGAGTTTAGGTGTCAGTTCATGGAGGCGATTATCTGATAATGCAAGCCCGCCAAGAATTAAAGCAACAGCGAATTATCATAATGCTAGATTAGCTGTTCATGAAGCAAAACTGGAAGGCTATGATGGCGCATTAATGCTCACACCAGACGATTACGTTTCTGAAGCACCTATTGCCTGTTTTTTCATGGTTCGAGATGGAAAACTCATCACACCATCATGTTCTAGTAATATTTTAGAGAGTGTTACTCGGGATACTATTATCACTCGATATCAAGAAATAACAGGAAATCAAGTTGAGCAACGTAGTATTGATCGAAGCGAATTATATTTTGCAGATGAAGCTTTTTTATGTGGTACAGGACAAGAAATTATTCCAGTAACATCCATTGATCACTTTAGTGTTGGTGAGGGTAATATAGGTCCAATAACAGAAAATATAAAAGAAGACTATTTTAGTATAGTTCGTGACCCTAACTCAGATCACAAAGAGTGGCGAACTTTAATTTAGAACGTTTTTTACTTTCCTAGACTTACGTTTAGCTTTTATTTTTTCAATAATTTCCGACGCAGTTTTCACCATTACTGGCAAAAAATCTCTTAGCGCCTTATCTTTTTTTACAGCGGGAGTAGCATAACGAATAGTTATTGCCCCAACGATATGTTTATTCTTTCTAACTATTGGTACAGACAATGACGTCAAATCAGAAGTCCATGTATACCCAACATAACTTTTATTTCTTTGCCTGCTATGCATTGAGTAACCCTGCTCTTTTATTATTTCTAACATCTTTAATATTTCTTCCACTGATTGATCGGTTTGCTCTCTCAATATATTTGTATCATTTAAAACATTCAAAATATCACGCTGTCTATTAAGGGTCATATGAGCCAAAATACATGGTCCAGATGCAGATCCAAGAATTGGAACTGGATAACCACTACTAAAATTTTCAATTGCTAATGGACTCTCCTTATCTGTATTATCACGAAGTCTTAGATCCACTCCTGAAATGACAGCAAGTGCAACTGGCCATCGTAATTCTTTTGTGATATTTAGCAGGAATGGCCTACTAATAATAGCGAGTTGATCATCATCACTGTAGCCATCACTTAAGGCTTTCACTTTTGGCTTCATATAATAGCGATGATCATCTGGATGCTTATATACAAACCCTTTTTCATCTAATGTCAAAAGTATCCTATAAACTGTGGCTCTTGGTATGCCAAGTTTCTTAGATAGCTCTCCAGCACTGGCACTATCTTGTTTATTTAAAAACATTAGTATTTCAAGACCATTACTCAATGATCTAATCATTTTAATAATCTCCTAAAATTTTTAAGAGTTTGTATTCTCTATGCAATTATTTAAATCTTAAAACTAAACTATTTTTTTTCATAAATGAACCAATATTAGTTCATAGTTTTATTTAATTTGTAGTACCTCAGTAATTCAATTATTCAGGATTTTCCTGCGTTAATGTTTGACCTTGCTTTTCAATCAACCCATTTGCTAAAGCAAATATTTCATACTCTTCTTTATTTTGTGCACCAAAAGCAACAGGTCTATCAATACCTTTGGCTTTAGGAGAAGGCGGTCCTTGATACTTACTGAGTGCATATCCTGCACTATTATTATCATGAAATGCGGCTAAGGTTTTAATTTTATTCTTATCAGGATACAAGACCACTGCACTGCCACCATAACCTGCATATTTTCCAGCGTTTCGATAGATAAACCAAACCCCACCATCACGAGTTATTGTGGTTTTTAAGCTATCAGATCGAGTAGGTATTGGGTAGTGTGTGAATTTTTCAGTGACTTGATCAAATTTTGAAACATAATTGTCAGGGGCTATCCAAATATTATCCTGATTATCAGCCTCAGCATTATAAATAGCTCCATAAGGAATACCTGATGGATACTCTGTCACCTCCTCTGTTTCTGGATTCAGCTTATACAAACTTGAATTATTGAATGCTAAATTACCCCAAGTTCCAGCCCATATCATATTATTTGAGTCAGCACCCAAGCGTCTAATAGCTGTGACATTTTCTGTTTTTACGAGATTAAAATGTTTAAATTCTTCTGTATCAGGATCGAACCGGGTCACACCATTATTATGATAATCTGCAAACCAAACTTTATCATTATGATCCATAACAATACCATAAGGTCTGCTCCGCATAACGGGAACATCCCAGTATTTAATTGTATCCGTTTCTCGTTCCCATTTACCAAGAGCCCCTGCTCCTAAGAGAGAAAGCCAAAGATTTCCTTTGGAATCAAAAATCTGTGTATTACTCCCTAAGAAAGTATTTTCTGGTGCTATCCAGTGATCAACAAGACCTGTTTCAGGATCTAGATGTCTCACTACATCTCCCGAATACCAAACAGAACCATCAGTTTGGTCTACTGCAATACCATGACCGCCTCCATGATCTTCAAATACAGTTTGTTCGCCTGTACGGGGATCAAATTTGACAATACAACAAGCGGTATAAGCTAACCAAACATTCCCATCTAGGTCAAAATCCACTTGATGGGGCCAAGGATCTACTGAATATTTACCTTCAGGTTCTCGATAAATATACTCAACAAACATTGCAGACTTAAGTGCTGTTAAGTCTAATTCAGGTTCAACTTCAAGTTGCACAACCTTAGGTGGATCTTCAGGACCAAAATTTTCGGCAAGATAGTCAACTAATATATCTCGATCTTCTGGCGTTAAATATTTTGGATCAAACATAGATGGATTACCCTGAGCACCAAAAGCAGGAACTTTATGCATACGATCAACTGTTATAGCCCATGTGTCTTTATTTTTTGGAACCCTTCCACCCGAATAAGACCTTACAGCATTATAAGAATAAAAATTAGCTGTATGGCAACCGTGACAGGTTTTTTCTAGGATATCTCTACCAGGACCTGGTGGGTACACTTCATCATAAGGAAGAATTTGTGCATCTGGATAATCCATTCCTCCAACATAATTGGGTACCGTATCTATATCTGTAATAGTAAAATTAGCCTCAGCATGGTCACCTTTATCAATAAAAAAACTTACTGTTTGGGAACTAAAACTTTTTAACTGGCCAACTGCTGGTCTTAATGTCACATCATAATTACCAGCAATCATATGATTAGCTGTATACTCACCATCAACTACAAATACAGTATATCCAATATCTTTGTCAGTGTTATAAGCATATATTACAGGAAGTGCATCAACCTCGGTGCCTTTGACATTACCTGAAAGCTCACCATATTCTGATGTATTCTCAGAGCAGGATATATTAGTTAACACCAACACAAAAAGAATGGTGTTTAATATGCCATTTTTTATTTTAATATTTTTCATTCATCTCTCCTATTCATTTTTTTCAAATAACTTTTTTATATGCCACAATTATCTTAAAGAGTATTTTTTTGATATTAATCTCACTTAACGACGAGCATAAGGATTCTTAGTCGAATCGCCTGTATGCAGCCATACACTTTTAACTTGAAGATACTCTTTGATTGCCTGTTGACCATTTTCTCTTCCCAATCCACTTGATTTATAACCACCGAAAGGTGATGTGTAACTTGTAGATCTATAGGTATTCACCCAAACTGTTCCCGCCTGTAATTGTTCTGATACGTTAACAGCCCGATTAAGACTTTTTGTCCAAACACCTGCCGCTAAGCCATAATCAATATCATTGGCAATAGAAATTGCCTGATCTTCATCCTTGAATCGAATTACTGAAAGAACTGGTCCAAATACTTCTTCTTGAGCAATTCTCATACTGTTATCAACGTTTGCAAATATTGTTGGCAAAACAAATAAACCTTTATGCTTACTCTCAACAGAAGCAGGGACTCCACCCAAAACACATTGTGCTCCCTCGGTTTTCGCTATATCTATATATTTCAATATTTTTTTGTATTGAAGTTCATTAGCAATAGGGGCAATTTGAGTATCCTGAGACATTGGGTCGCCAAGTTTTGCAATTCTAGACATATCAATCAAACGTTCAAGAAATTCATCATAGATTGTGTCTTGAAGTAAAAGCCTAGACCCAGCAATACAGGTTTGACCACTAGCAGCAAAGATACCAGAAATAGCACCATCAACTGCTTGATCTAAATCTGCATCATCGAAAACAATATTAGCTGATTTACCTCCCAATTCTAATGTGACTTTTTTAAAATCTGCAGCAGCAGAAATATTAACATTTCGACCGCCTTCTTCACCGCCAGTAAAAGCAACCTTTCTAACTTTCTTATGAGATACTAAGGGTTCTCCAACCTCTGAGGAATAGCCGGTTACGACATTAATGACGCCTGGTGGGAATCCTGCCAATTCTGATAGTTTCGCAAGCTCTAAGGTTGAAGCAGAGGTGTATTCAGATGGTTTAATAACTACTGTATTACCTGCCGCTAATGCTGGTGCTAATTTCCATACCAGCAATAATAGTGGCGAATTCCATGGTGTTATACAGGCGCAAACTCCTAGAGGCTCATATCGTGTATAGTTTAGTACTTTGGGCTTGTCTATCGGGGGAACGGCTCCTTCTACTTTGTCAGCAAGTCCGCCAAAATACTCAAACCATTCAGTCATATAACGACATTGATTGATGACTTCAGTATAAAGTTTCCCATTATCACGCACCTCAATAGTAGCTAGTTTTTCAGCGTGATCTAATAAAACTTTTCCAAATTTTTTAACCATTTTCCCACGGGCTGTAGCAGTTAAACCACGCCATTCTTCACTTATAAATGCTGTGTTAGCTGCTTCTACAGCAGCATCAACATCAGCGGCATTACATTGAGGTATGGATGCCCAAGATTCTCCTGTATAAGGATTCAGACTATCGAACGACTTTCCAGAAGATGAGTCACACCATTGGCCATTAATATAGATTTGATAGGTATTCATTATTCTTCCTTAATATATTTATACTATCTCAATGTTTACTTGGAGAAGCATAATTTTGTTTAGCTAAATCTAAACATTTACGATAAGGCTTCAAACCTCGCCAAAATAAAAATACTCCTATCGGACATGCAACAGCCACAGCAATCGACATAGAGTAGCCAACTAAAGCATCATTTTTGAATACCACATCTGTAAAAAAAGCTATAAATGTTGGTCCAAAACCAATGCCGACCATGTTAGTACAAAAAAGATAAATAGCTGAGACCTGAGCGCGAAGTTGATTAGGTGTTATCTCTTGAAGAGCAGCTGCTTGGCAACCAACTGAGAAACTAGCAAAGAAAATAAACCCACAATAAAACATCATCGATAACTCCGGTGTTGGCATTAAAGAAGCAAGTATACCTACAGGGATCAAGCAGGCTTCAGCACCTAAGCAAATCCGTAAATTAGCATCACTGTATCCTCGATTTCTAAGCCAAACACTTACACTAGAACCGGTATTAATACCGATCACACCAAAAATAATACTAGCTAGACCATACCAAAGACCAATAGTTTGAGCATCCCAACCAAAAGTTCGAATGAAGTACGTTGGTAACCAAGCTGCTACACCATAGAACGCTAAGCTCTTAGCAGCTACACCACCGATTACATAACCATAAGCTCCTCTTCTGGCAACTATAAAAGATAGTACTTCTCTAAATGAAATAGTCGTATTGCCTTCAGCATCGACCATCATACCTTTTCGTTCAGGCTCTCGAATTGTCCTTAATAATAAAAATACTAATAATCCTGGTAAACCAACCAATAGAAATACAACTTGCCAGGGTTCCATAGGACCATAAAATGGCATATTGATAGAAGGAACTACTGCAATAACATAACCTCCTATGATCATTGCTAGACCCATACCTACATAAATTCCAGTTTGGTAAACACTAAATGCTCTTGGACGTTTTTCCACTGGAAAGTAATCACTGATTATTGAGTAAGCTGCTGGAGAAAGCGTTGCTTCTCCTATCCCTACGCCAACTCTGGCTAAAAACATATGAGTAAAGTTTCTCGCTAATCCACAAACTGCAGTCATAACACTCCAGACCAAAACACCTGCAGAAATTAATTTCACACGATTATGTGAATCAGCAAATCGTGCTATGGGAACGCCGAGAGAAACATAAAATACCGCAAAAGCAAATCCATGAAGAAGACTTAATTGCAAATCGGTAATATTAAGAGTTTCTCGAATTGGCTCTACTAGTAAAGTTAAAATAGTTCGGTCAAGAAATGAGGTGACATAGGCAAATAATAAGATTATGACAACATACCAAGCATAAGTAGGTGAACCATATTGTTCTTCGGTTGTTGCCGTTGCATGTTCAAAATCATTCATATTGATACCTATTAGTTTTGTTGTCTTCGTTTATTATTTCTTTCATTATTTTATTTTTTATATACTTGTTTAATCTTTGAGTAATTTTCGGGCAATCTGCATTCGTTGTATCTCGCTAGTTCCTCCGCCAATCTGACCATGCCGAAGATAGCGATAAAATAATGTCAAAGGCAATTCGAGTGACTCGCCCATTGCTCCATGAATTTGGATTCCATGGTCTAAACAACGAGCCCCCCAATCCATTGATGTTAATTTAATCAAACCAGCTTCCACTCTAATATCTTCGCCTTGATCATAACGAGCAGCCATCTGATAGGTTAGTGCACGTAAAGATTGAATATCGGTATACATATCCACCAACTTCCATTGAATAGCTTGCCGTTCTGCAAGAGGTTTTCCAAATGTATACCGTTGTTTAGACCATGAAATACACATATCAAGTGCACGTTGCATTTTACCCAAGGCGAATGGACCTCTAAGCAAACGATCATGAATCGTCAACCATCTTTGCCCTAGTCGAAATCCATTACCAACACCGCCTAAAATAGCATCTCCAGAAACTCTGCAATCATCAAAATGAACAATGTATTGAGAGGCTCTTGGCCCAAGCCAAGTCTTAATTCCATCTTCTTCTACTTTGACGCCTGGATTATTGCGATCAACTAAAAACATAGTAATCCCACCACGCTGACGTTTTTCATCATCTGTGACAACCTGGACCATCATGACGTCACTTTCAGCGGCCATAGATATCCACATTTTAGTGCCATTAATAATCCAGTCATCTCCATCTTTGATTGCCTTAGTCTGCATCATTCTCCCGGGATCTGATCCTGCATTTGCTTCAGTTTGTGCAAAACAAGTAGTTTTTTCACCACTCATAACTGGATTTAAATATTTTTCAATTTGCTCACCTTTACAATCGTAGAGAATATTAGGTACGTTGGCGAAAGGAAAAGGGACAGCTGTATAATAAAACTTTTCTAAGATCGCAACCTTACTCAACATAGAAAGTCCTGCGCCACCAAATTCTTCTGGGATCATTAAAGTCCATAGACCTGTTTCCTTCGCTATTTTCATTAGATGATCAAGAGTACCTTTGCCAAAAACTGACTCTAGATTAATTGTTTCCTTAATACCAAAAGCATGATCTGATGAATTTAAAAATTCAGCTTCTAGAGGCATCAGCTCTTTACTGACAATGTTTTCTGCTAGGTCGCAAATTTCTAATACATCGGGTGGTAATTGAAAACTATTTGAAGACTCAGAACCCATATTCATAATTTCTATCTCCTACATTCCATGGTTATTGTTACTATTAGCATTTCTCCTTTAACCTCGCAGTGCTTTTAATTGCTGACTGTATCCTTCTGGATTTAATAATACGTCAATGAGTACAGGCTTACCAATCTCCAATGCCTCATCCATTGCCTGTTGATACTGCTCTATGTTGCTCACTTGATACCCCTTGCCACCTAAACCCTCCATTACCTGACTAAAGTTTGGTTGCTTCCAACGCATTCCTCGGCTGGGTAATCCTGAAGCCTGTTGTTTGATATCTATTAGCGAAAGTGATTGATCATTAAAAACAATAATAATCATAGGAAGATCTTGCTCAATTGCAGTACTTAATTCGCCGAGACACATTAGCAAACCTCCATCACCAGTAAAAGCTATAACTGCCCTATTAGTTTCTTTGATAGCAGCAGCAATAGCTGCAGGTAATGCATAAGCCATCGTTGCTAATCCATTTGATATGAGTACATCAAGTGGCTGATTACAGGGCCAGAAAGCCATCACTGAAAACATATGAGCGCCAGCATCAACGGTGATAAGTGGTAGTTTTTTTTGTAAATTACCTTCATGCTTAGACATAGCAGACTCTAGTGCAACTTGGACAACATCCTGTGATCCTATGCCCTCCTTTGCATGGCATTCCAAAGAATGAAGCATGTTATTTCGAAGCTCCTCTATAGCTGATAATTTCCAACTCGAAGGCCATACTGGAATCTCCTTCAGTAAAGTGCTTATATTATTACTGATAGAGCCATACAAACCTACATCTGGCCTTACATAATGCACAGGGTATTCAATGACTGAAATATCAATAATTGGAACCTGGTATCGCCACTTTTGTAATACAAATTCAACAGGATCAACACCGATTAAAATGATTAAGTCTGCCTTAGATATACAAGCTGACTCTGAGATACCGCCTGTAAATATGCCTGCGTATTGTGGGTGATAATCTGAGATGACACCTTTTGCCTTATAGGTCGTTAATACAGGGTAACCAGTACGTTCAATTAGTTGGCGTATCTTTTCTGTATTTTCAATGCTACGCGCCTCTAATCCAATGACAAATACCGGTTGGGAAGCATTATTTATAAGCTCACATGCATCTTTAAGTGTATTTAAATTATCTGCATTGATCTGATAATCTTCATTTATCTTCTGAGTTTGAGGTTCTATCACCTCTTTTTTTGCTGTAGCGCCGGTTAACTCAATATGCACAGGGCCACAAGGAGGGCTCATAGCTAAATTGACCAGTCTATTTATCTCACTGATCACTTGATTTTCTTCCAATCTACTATGACCTTTGTTAACTGGTGCTAATAATGCTTTTTGATCAATAAATTGATGTGTAATAAAATTTGACTGTTGATCAGTGAAGCCATCGGTCACTAAAATTACAGGAGCACGATCGAGCAATGAACAAGCAGAACCATTAGCTGCACTGGCAACCCCTGGTCCTTTGGTAGTCAAAGCAACACCGATAGTGCCAGTAAGTTCTGCAGTTGCTGAGGCCATCATCATCGCACCAGATTCTGTTCGAGTAAGTACAAATTTGATGCCTAGTTGAGCAGCAGCTTCTATTAAAAGCAAACTACTTCCGCCACCAGGTACACCATAGATATGTGTGACATTATTATCATAAAATGCCTGTGCAAGAATTTCAGCAACGGTCTTAGTGTTATGAGTTGCTTCCTCAGTCATTAATTTAATTCAGCCTCATCTTCGGTGGGTAGATTTATAATGAGATTTAAAGCTTCATCAACGTATGAATTCGATCCAGGTGGAACCACTATTGTAGATTCACGTTCTTCAAAAATAGCAGATCCTACAAAGTGTTGCCCCTCCTCTAACTGGGATCGTTCAAAAATTGGCGTAGATACAAAATCATTTTCACAACCAAAATAGACTTGTCTATTGCCCTTTTCATAATTACCAGATTGAATTCCAGCTCTGGCTTCTCCTAAATCTATCTGCGGTGTAGGTCCTGCAGTAACGATACGCCATGATACGATTTCAATATCCATGTGAGGCTCTATTCGCCCGAATTGAGTAAGATAAACGGATTCAAATAGCTGTTGTATTTCAGAAATATCTTCTGAAGCTAATACTTTTTTGGAAATGCCTACTTCCACATTATAGCCCTGGCCAATATAGCGCATGGAGGCAAGTATCTCGACACTAACCTCGTCTTTCTTTTCCATCGCATCTGTAATTAATTTTCGTCCTTGTTCTTCCATGTATAGAATTTGATGATTTAAAGTTTTGAAATTTAGCTGATTTAAAGGAACTACACCGCCTTGCAAAGTTGTAAAGGAAGTCGGAGAAACAAGAAAACCTAATGCAGAAGCGACACCAGCACCTGGAGGACAAATAAGTTTTGATAAATTCAGTTTGAGTGCAATATTACAGGCATGAACAGGCCCTGCACCCCCAATAGGTATCATTGTATAATCTGTTATACGTTTAGCTTTTTCAAGTGCATGAATAGCTGCTGCTTGAGCCATACTTTCATTCACGGTCTCATGGATAGCCCAAGCTGCATCCACTACTGTTAAACCTAGTGGATCTGCAATAGTATTTTTAACTGCCGATTTGGATGCTTCAACGTCAAGCTTCATATCACCACCCAAGAAATTGCTTGCATCAAGATAACCCAAGATAAGATCAGCATCAGTGACTGTTGCACTCAGACCTCCCAAACCATAACAAGCAGGTCCAGGATGAGCACTAGCACTTTCCGGTCCTACTTGAATAAGACCTAAATTATCTAAACTTGCTATAGAGCCTCCGCCTGCACCAATTTCTATCATCTCTATCACAGGAATTTTCAGTGGTATTCCGCTCCCTTTTTTACCTCTAAATATTCGAGCAACTTCAAATTCATTAGCATGCATTGGTTTTCCATTTTCGACCAAGCAAGCCTTGGCAGTTGTTCCACCCATATCGAAACACAAAATATTACCCTCGCTATCTTCATGATCAATGACTTTGTTGATTGCAGCAGCAGCTTGCACTCCACCTGCTGGACCTGACTGAACTAATCTAATTGGATAAATTGCTGCAGTTGACTGATGTACTGTCCCACCATCGGATAGCATTAAATACAAATCTTTACTAACACCCAGGTCATGCAAACTTCTTGTTAATCGTTCTAAATAGCGTGTAAAAGTTGGTAAAACATAGGCATTACAGATAGTAGTTGAAGTACGTTCATACTCACCAATTTCTGGCATTACATCGCTAGAGATACAAACAATAATATCTGGTATCTCACGTTGCAATATCTCTCGAATACGCCTTTCATGTGTTGGATTTTGATAACTATGAATCAAAGAAACAGAGACAGCATCTATATCACTAGAAGCAATGACCTTTGCTGCATTAACCACACTAGATTCATCTAAATTGGTTATCACCTGTCCATCAGGACCTATCCTTTCAGAGATCTCAAAACGCCATTGTCGAGAAACCAAAGGTACAGGCATTTTCATAAATAAATCATAGGTATCATAGCGAGACTCTGTTCCTATTTCCTGTATATCACGAAATCCCTCAGTGGTTATTAAGGCCACATTAGAACCACGTCTTTCAATAATTGCATTGGCAACTAAGGTGGTTCCATGAATGATATGTTTCAATTCTGAAGCTTCAACATTGTTAGTTTCAAGAATTTTTTTCACCCCTTGAATTACGCCCAAAGAAGGATCATCTGGAGTAGTCAAAACCTTCTCATCAAAGAGTTTTCCACTATTATCATCAACCATTACTATATCGGTAAAGGTGCCACCTATATCTACCCCTAAACGATAATTATCAGACATCTAAAGTACCTCTTTTTGTTTAAAAGAATAATCACGCTCAGCTGTTTCTAGTGTCACAGCACCAGACTTTAAATCTTGAACAATTTTTTCTTCAGAGCGGTTTTCTGGAGAACCAATACCTCCACCTCCTGCAGTATCAAATGTAACTACATCATTATTCTTCAACTCAATACGACTCTTGGCAGGTATTATTTCACCATTAAGATAATCACAACCTGGAGAGCCAGCCTTACCACCCAATAATCCTCGTGGTGGATATTTAACTCGCTCATGACGGATGGTCATTGTCACTGGGTCTTTAGAAACAATTTTAAAAGATAATCGTTGAGACTGGCCTCCTCTAAATTCTCCTGCTCCCCCAGAATCTGGAATTAAACTTTTTTCCATAATTAAAATCGGAACACTATTCTCAAATTGCTCTAGTGGAACTGTCGCAATATTACTAGGAAAACTTAGACAGGCGGGACCATCTTCATGTGGACGTGCACCATGTCCACCATTCATAAAAAACATTTTTATAAAACGCTGGCCATCATCCAATTTCCCAGCAAAATAAACATTCCATACTGGTGAACCACAATCCGCTATAATTCGATCAGGTATCAATTTAGCAAGAGCACTAAAAATGACTGGTGGTAAATAATGTCCAGTCAAATGCCTAGCCCAAACCGGTGCTGGCCTTAATGGATTCAATATTGAACCTTCTGGAGCTGTAATAGTTATGGGTCGAAAAGATCCTTCATTATTAGGTGTATTTGGGTCAAAAGCACATTTAATGGCATAAGCAGAATAGGCTATCGTATAATTTAAAACTGAATTTATAGGTCGGTTAATCTGCTCAGATGTTCCAGAGAAATCCACGCTAAGATCACTACCTTTAATACTAACCTCACATCTTATTTTTAATGGTTCATCAAAACCATCCAACATAATATCATCACTATATATGCCGTCTGGCACAGCAGATATAGCATTTCTCATGGCTAACTCAGATCGTCCAAGTATTTCTTCTACTAAGACATCTAAATCATTAATATTTTCATCATCCAGTATTTTTATTAGTCTTTTAATGCCTAGTTCATAAGCAGAAAACTGCGCACCAATATCACCGAATGTTTCTTCAGGAGACCTAAGATTTTCAGTCATGAATGCTATGACATCCTCATTTCTATTACCTTTAACCAATATTTTTGAGACAGGAATAGTAAGCCCTTCTTCAAATGAATCTTTGGCGTTAACAGATGGTGCTCCTCCTATATCTACACTATGAAATACACTTCCCAAAAAAGCGATCAGCTTTCCATCTCTAAAAACAGGTCTTATCATTGTTACATCATTAAGATGTCCAGTTCCATGGTAAGCATCATTTGAAATCATTACATCGCCAGGACTTAATGTCTCTTTAGGAAAGCGTTTCAACATAATTTTTAGAGTACGAGGCATAGAGCCTATAAAAGAAGGAATACTTCTAGAAGACTGAGCAAATAATCTACCTTTTGAATCCATTAAACAGACTGCAAAATCCCAATTATCTCGAACCACTGATGAGAAAGAGGTGCGAACAAATACATGAGCAGTTTCATCCAAAAGACCATTTAGGCGTTGCCACACAATACCAACCTGAAGAGCTGAATATTGTTTATTTGTAGTCATAATAATTTCCTAATTCGAAAGTGAATAATTGTAAAGGGCTCGTCCTTTAAATTAAGTTAACAAAAGTCTATCGTTATCAATGAATGTATAACAGACAACTAGAACCCATTATATGTCTCAGTAGTGGGCATTTTATTCAACTTCTCCGCTCAGCTCAGCCAATTCATATGTTTGCTTGAGGTAATCCCATCTTAGTCGTGCCGGGACATAATCATCTCCAATAGACCAGATATCAATTGGTGGATAACCCTCAACAAGAAACTGAAAATGCTCTGTCTGAAAAGTTCCGGCTGGCACAGTTATCTCTTCTGTGCCTATATATTTGTGTTGTGTAATTGAATTGTCTGCTGGCTCTAGCATAGGACCAGAACCTCCATTTGGCAGATGAGAAGAAGCAAAACACATGCCCAAATCGCTCAGCTTTTTATTTTTATCTCGCTTCCATATTGCCAAGCCCCATGAGTCACCATGAAGTGGATGCGCACCAAAAAATCGGATTTTATTGACCGAATCAAAGTGCTGTGTAAAACGACCTTCCTTTTCAGTAAAGCCTTCGCATTCTGCTGAGAAGTCTGTAAAGCGATACCATGTACTACCAACAAACTTTTCTTCTATGGTTAGACGAACAAACGCATCCAATGGGTACCATTCCTTATCAACAGTCAAAATCACATCACGAATTAGACAATCATCATCCATTTCGCAGTTTGCACGCATAGTTCTGGTACCATCAGGTTGAATGGTTATATTAAAATATTCTCTTCCCATCTCACCTTGACCATCAGTGAGATAAAGTAGTTTTCCGCTGTAGTTACGATGTTTCATATAGTGCTTTTATCAGTATTAACTTACTTGCTATTTCTATATTAGTTATTTTGTCACAACCTTTAAAAATCTATTTTTCAAAAAAACTGAATATTGTTTATTTGTAGTCATAATAATTTCCTAATTCGAAAGTGAATAATTGTAAAGGGCTCGTCCTTTAAATTAAGTTAACAAAAGTCTATCGTTATCAATGAATGTATAACAGACAACTAGAACCCATTATATGTCTCAGTAGTGGGCATTTTGGATAATGATTCAAAGAAAATTATCTCCTTTTTACTCAATTATTTCTTGAAAATAATTCAGGCTGATTGAGCTTCTTTCCAATCGATATCTTCATCATCATAATCTTCCCACTGAAGTACTCCGAGCTCTTGAAACTTTGGTCTAATATCTTCTGTCAATAAACCGACTCTTTTAAGACTTGGTATCACCCTTTGAAAAAGAAACTCTTGAAAATCTTTCCTAATCTTAACAGTCTCATCATATTTAATAGTTTCCTCAACATTCCATCCAAAATCTTGGTAGACCTCAACAGGATGAAACCTATGGCGCATCACGACACATGCTTCATAGGCGAACTGTGTTCTTTCTTTCTTTTCTTCTTCGCTCAAACTTTTGATATGTTGCTCTAGATAATGAATACCAAATGTCACGTGTCTTGATTCATCCTGAATAACCTTTTGAATTAACTCTTTTAACAAGTTATCTGGATAACTTAACTGAATAGCCTTGAACGCCCCTAAAGCCAAACCTTCAATAACTAATTGCATACCAATAAATTTTAAATCCCACCTCTCATCAGTCAAAATCTTGTCTAATAGAGCTTTTAGATCAGGTGTAATTGGGTACATCATTCCTTGTCTTGTTTGAATGTATTTATTAAATGCTTCAACATGTCTTGCCTCATCATAGGTTTGGGTAGCTGCATAGAGTTTTGCATTATAGGTTGGAGCACATGAGCACAATTGACTAGCTACCAGTAAAGCGCCCTGCTCTCCATGAAGGAACTGGCTCAATGTCCAGGCTGATAATTTCTTTTGTATTTCAAGCTTCTTATCATCACTCAAATCTAGATAAGGTTGGTAGCCAAGAAAAGATTGATGATTAACAATAAAATCCTCTTCAAGTGTTGCTTTATTCTTGTCCCATTTTTGAGACCAATCAAGATCAATCTCCACATCCCACTGTCTTTTTTTAGCAAGCTGATAGAGTCGATTAATTTTATCGTCTGCTGCTGTATAATCCCAGTTATAGGAGCCGGTCAAAGGGGTATGAAAGATTTCTCTTATTTCTTTGAAATCCTTATTAGTAAGATAAATATCGGGTTTAAAATCACGAACTCTGCCCATAATCTATTCTAAACATAATTCAGTTATTTTCTCTAGTAAATAAATTTGATGGTCGGGGCAGAGGGATTCGAACCCCCGACCCTCTGCTCCCAAAGCAGATGCGCTACCAGGCTGCGCTATGCCCCGATTTGATTTATAAGTATCAAGTTTGGCTATTATACTGATATTTAAAAAAAATCAGACAGCTTTTAAAAAAAAATTGTTATTTTTTAAAAATACTTGCTCTCTGATATGATGAACTACCATTTTTAGGAACAATAATGACAGCAAATATAATTGATGGAAAAAAAATAGCCCAAGAAACTATTTCTGAAATTAAAAATAGTATTGCTGTAAATATTGAAGAAGGACTAAGTCCTCCTGGTCTAGCCGTAATTATAGTTGGAGATAATCCAGCCTCATCTATTTATGTCAGAAACAAAAGAACTGCTTGCAAAGAAGCCGGTATCAAATCTTATGATCATGATTTGCCTAAAAATATTTCTGAAAAAGAATTAATAGAATTAATACAGGCACTTAATACTAATCCTAATATCCATGGAATTTTAGTACAACTCCCTCTTCCGGATCATATCAATGAAACAAAAATCATAGAATCAATAGAGCCCATAAAAGATGTTGATGGATTTCATCCATACACTATAGGAAGGTTGATGCAAAGAATCCCAGTCTTGAGGCCTTGCACATCCATTGGTGTAATTACAATGCTTGACTCCATTGGAGTAAATCCAATGGGAAAACATGCTGTAATTGTAGGTGCATCTAATTTAGTAGGAAGACCACTTGCTTTGGAATTATTACTTAAAGGAGCTACCACAACGGTCTGTCATAAGTTTACAAAAGATTTAGAAAGTTTTGTCAATCAAGCAGATATTCTAGCTGTTGCAGTTGGCAAAGCAGGTATTATACCTGGTCATTGGGTTAAGAATGATGCGGTTGTCTTTGATATCGGTATCAACAGAGATAAAAATGGAAAAGTTACTGGTGATGTTGATTTTGAAGTTGCAAAAGAAAAAGCATCATGGATCTCTCCAGTCCCAGGTGGAGTTGGACCAATGACAGTGGCCATGCTTCTAAAAAATACACTCATAGCATCAAACATGAATACAAGTGTCTCAAAAAAAGAAAGAAAGATTTCATCCGATAAGTGGATTAATATTTAATTAAAAAATGATAATTATGAAAAAATACCTAAGAAATATATTGTTAATAGCATATGCATTTTTATTTACAATCAATCAAAATATTGCATCTGAGAGTTATCCTCAAATCGAAGTAAAGACTACTTCAGGGTCATTTATAATTGAACTTGATAGAAATAGAGCCCCGATTTCAGTGGAAAATTTTCTTAGATATATAGAAGATGATTTTTTTGAAAACACTGTTTTCCATAGAGTTATTCAAGGTTTTGTTATTCAAGGTGGTGGCTATACACCGGACTTAGAATCAAAGGAAACTTATCCTAATATTATCAATGAATCAGGAAATGGCCTCAGTAATAGAAGAATGACAATAGCAATGGCGAGAGAAACCGATCCTCATACAGCAAGCTCTCAGTTTTATATAAACTTAGTAGATAATTTTACATTAGACCCGATGGCAACCAGATGGGGTTATGCTGTTTTTGGTGAAGTCATTGAAGGATTCAGTGTGATTAATTCAATTGCTGGTAGTGCAACACAATCAATGAATGGCATGCAAGATGTACCGGTCTCTCCAGTAATTATTTTAGAAGCTTCTCGCATCAATTAAATGATACTCTGACCTAGAGAGTTTAATAGATGAACAAAATTTTTATCTCTGACCTTCATCTAAGCGATGATCATCCTCATATTATAATGATGTTTAAGTCTTTTCTAGAGAGCCTTATAAAAAAAAATAAAGACAACACTGAGCTCTATATCATTGGAGATTTATTTGAATCTTGGGTTGGTGATGATCATGAAACCCAATTATATCTAGAGATTAAGAATACACTGATAAAACTTGCATCCAATAATATAAAAACTTATTTTTTATACGGTAATCGAGATTTCTTGATTGGAGACAAGTTTCTAAAAGAGACTAATATGACATTAATTCCTGATCCACATATTTTTACTTATAAGAACAAAAAAGTTCTGATTTCTCATGGGGATGAATTCTGCACAGATGATACTGAATATCAGATGTTTAGAAAAATTGTCAGAAACAAAGATTGGCAAAAAGACTTCTTGAGTTTCCCTATAAGTAAAAGATTAAAGATTGCGGGTGAAGCTCAAGATGCGAGTCGAAATTCTAAAGAAAATAAATCGATAAATATCATGGATGTTAATCAGGATGCAATAAAAACAATAATGAGTGACTATCAAGTTGATTTAATTATCCACGGCCATACTCATAGACCTGCCAAACATAGTATTGAAAGAAATAATCAACATTGTGAACGATTTGTTCTTGGAGATTGGACAGATGACAGTGCAATTATCCTAGATTGGTCTAATGAAGATCCAATATTAATCGATCTTATTAATTAGCAGAAATTAAAGGATCATTAATTTCAATTTGCTTTCTTAGCTGCTCAGATTCTTTAATCGCTTCATCGCTTCTCTTTAATTCAATTGCTTTCAGGTACTTTTGATTAATATCATTGGTTACGTACTCTCCTGAAAAACATGAGGTATCAAAACCTTGGACTCCTGTTTCTTCAAATTTTACTGCTTCAATTAAATTGCCAAGAGTTTGATAGATTAACCAATCGGCACCAATAAAATCTGCTAACTCTTCTTCACTCTTTCCACTTGCTATTAATTCATTGGATGCTGGCATATCAATACCATAAACATTAGGAAATTTTACTGGAGGTGCTGCGGATGCAAAAAATACTTTTTTTGCTCCTATTTTTCTTGTCATTTCTATGATTCTCTTAGATGTTGTGCCCCTGACTATAGAATCATCGACAAGCAGTACATTCTTATCTTTTAGTTCAAGTTCAATTGGATTGAGTTTTTGCCTAACTGATTTTTTTCTTTTATCTTGTCCCGGCATAATAAATGTTCTTCCAATATATCTATTTTTGATAAAACCCTCTCTATATTTAACCCCGAGATGATGTGCTACTTGGAGTGCACTGGTTCTACTGGTATCTGGTATTGGAATAACAACATCAACTTCATGATGCAAACCCTTTTCTATAATACTTTGAGCTAAATATTCTCCCATTTTTAATCTTGATTTATAAACTGACATTCCGTCGATGATAGAGTCTGGTCTTGCGAAATAAACAAACTCAAAAATACAAGGGGTGTAGCTCTTAGCTTCAACGCATTGCTTTGAATAAAAATTACTATTAGAATCAACAAATATAGCTTCTCCTGGCAAAACATCACGCAATAAAGTAAACCCTGCTACATCTAGTGCAACACTTTCAGAAGCTACCATATACTCTGTTGCTTCATCAGATTCTCGAATACCTATAACAAGGGGTCTAATAGCATTAGGGTCTCTAAATGCAACCAAGCCATGATTCAATATCATTGCTACTACAGCATAACCTCCTGAGCATCTATTAAAAACTTGCTCAGCTGCATCAAATATTGATTCTGGAGTCACCTCATCAAGGTTTTGAATTTGTATCTCGTGAGCAAAAAGATTGAGAAGAGCTTCTGTATCTGATTCTGTATTCAAATGCCTTTTATCAACATTCTTAAGATGATCTCTCAATTCATTAGTATTAACCAAGTTACCATTGTGTGCCAAGGCTATCCCAAAGGGTGAATTAACATAGAAGGGTTGTGCTTCCATTGAACTTAATGAACCAGCTGTAGGGTATCTGACATGGCCAATTCCAACATTACCTCTGAGTGTAGCCATGTCTTCTTGAGAAAAAACATCACTAACCAGACCATTACTTTTCCTTAAACACAAGACCCCACTATCGTCAGTCATAATACCAGATGAATCTTGGCCTCTATGCTGCAGAACAGTTAAAGCATCATAAATTTCCTGATTAACAGGATGGTTAGATACAATTCCAACTAATCCACACATTCAAATTACTTCCTATTCATAATTCAAAGTTATCATGTCATATTAGCCATAGTGTTCAATAAAAATATTACTAAAAAAATCAGAAATATTTTCAGCGTATTCCAGTAATATTGCATTCTGAACCCAAGCTTCATTGTATTGCCCACTGTCTTCAAGAAATAAAATAAGGATTGCAATTAAAATAAATCCTCTTAAAAGACCAAATAATAAACCAAAAAATATATTACCCGCAAATTTCGAACTTATCTTAGAGCAAAGCTTATTAATATAAGCTCCAAGAAGCAGAACAATCACTAATATAATAAGTCTAGAAAACCAAATTCTTGATATTTCTGAAGTGACTGTTGAAATAAAATAAACTTCCAGATATGAATCAAAACTAAAGGTAGCCCAAAAAGCTACTATCCATGTTAGTAGAGATAAGATTTCTTTAATAAAACCTCTATAGATACCAATAATTAAAGAAATAACTAGAATAGCTATAAAAATAAAATCCAGCATTGCTATGGATTGATCGGAACCAAAAAAATTCAAAGGTATATAAAAGTTAGGAATAACAAAATGATAAATCATTGTTGACTAGGTTTTAATATTTGATATTTGTAATCATATTTTTCCAATCTTTTAACTGTCTTCTTAATTTTATCATTCTTATTTTTTTGTAGAATTCTGACTCTATAAATAACAATATTCTCTACTTTTCTTTCGCTAATAAGGACTTTCATTCTTATTTTTTCTAGTTTCTTAGCAAGACTCAATGCCTCTTGATAATCACTATATGCTGCTATTTGAATTGTCCATTGTGGAACAAATTGTTCCTTCGTATAATCCTCTTGAGAAATGATATTTTTTTGTTTATCTCTATATTGATCAAGGTTTTCCATTCCTTCACCCTGCAATAATGTAAATAAAAGCATTACTATAATTATTACTAATGTTATAGAACCGATTAATTTTTCTTTCATAATCTTTTTTATACGGATTTTAGCCAACTTTTTGCTGGACCTACTAGTTGAAAGGATCCAGTCACAATCGCTGTATCATCCTTTGATGCAATTTCATTAACGTAATTAAAAGCCTTTTTGGGGCTATCCAGTACAGTAACATCAGACGCCCCAAATGTAACGAGTTTCTCAGATAATTCTTTGGATGTTAATGATCTTTCTGTATCCATTTTACAGACAACCCATTTTGAAATAATACCTGAAAAAATATCGATAAAACCAGAAATATCCTTATCTTTCATCATACTGATAATCATATACTTACTGCCTTTTTCTGGCAATATTTCCAAGCGGTTCAATAAATTTTTAGCAGCATTTGGATTGTGAGCAACATCTAAAATCCATGTTAAATTTTTCACTATTTTTTCAAACCTTCCTGGTAAATAAAAATTTTTCAAAATAAGATTAAGTTCAGCCTCACTAGGTAAAAGATTTTTGTCTTCCAATTCAATGGCAGTCAGAGCTGTAGATAAGTTTTTATACTCTGCGAAACCCCAAGTCTTAGGTGCATTGATATTATCAATACTATTGTATAATCCATTCCAGGTTGAATATTCATCTTGATTGACTAATGAAAAATCAATACTCGCTACATACAAATCAGACTCTTGAGCTATAGCAATTCTTCTAATCATCTCCTCCATTAAATCATCTCCATAAATAACTGGTATTAATGGTTTGATAATTCCTGCCTTCTCTTTAGCAATATCTTCTAGAGTATCTCCCAGCCATTCTTGATGATCCAATGCAATATTAGTAATAATAGACATTGTCGGCTCAAGTATATTCGTAGCATCCAATCTGCCGCCTAATCCTACTTCAACTACCCATGCATCACACTTTGCTTGAGTCAATACTAAAAAAGCAGCCAATGTTCCAAATTCAAAATAAGTCAGAGGTACATTGTCCCTGACTGATTCTATAGTTTTGAATGCTTTAATTAAAACAGAGTCTGGTACCATTTCTTTATTAATGGCAATTCTTTCGTTATAGCTTATTAAATGTGGAGAGGTATAAGACCCTACTTTCAAATCTCTTCTAATTAAAATATCTTCAATAAATGCAACAGTTGTTCCTTTACCATTCGTTCCTGCAATTAAAAATTTCTTATCTTTGGGGGGTAATATATCTAATTTCTTAAAAATCTTTTCTATTCGAGATAGATCAAGATCAATTGAATTAGGATTCAAAGTTTCTTGATACTCCAACCATTCATGGAGCCCCCAGCTTTCCATTTAAGACTCCTTTTTGTTAATACTAATCCTGTTGCATAACCTGTTGTGTCAAGGTAGAGATTAACTGTGCAATAGTATTTCTCATTTCTCTCCGATCAACGATCATATCAAGAACGCCTTTTTCCATAAGAAAATTACTTCTTTGAAATCCTTCTGGTAGTTTCTCTCCTACTGTCTGCTCGATTACTCTGGGACCAGCAAATCCAATTAAAGCACCTGGTTCTGCAATATTGATATCGCCAAGCATTGCGATGCTTGCAGATACTCCTCCTGTAGTAGGATCAGTCATAACAGAAATATATGGTAATTTCTCATAGTCCAACTCAACTAATGCTGAAGTTGTTTTAGCAAGCTGCATTAATGAAAGAAAAGCTTCCTGCATTCTAGCTCCACCGCTTGCAGAAAAACAAATGAAAGGTATTTTATTTTCTATACTCAGGTTTACCCCTCGAATAAATTTCTCACCAACTACCGAACCCATAGAACCACCTAGAAAATTAAATTCAAAAGCGCATGCAACCATGTCTATACCCTTTAAAGAACCTTTCATGACTATCAAAGCATCATTTTCTCCTGACTTCTTCCTAGATTCAGTTAATCGGTCTTTATATTTTTTTGTGTCTTTGAACTTTAATGGATCTGTGGAAATCAGATTACTAAAATACTCTTGAGTTGAACCTTCATCAAAAAAACTATCAAGACGATATCTGGCTCCTATTCTCATATGGTGATCACACTGATTACATACATATAAATTTCTTTCTAGCTCAGCTCTATATAATTGAGCTTTACATTTATCGCATGTTACCCAAACGCCTTCAGGAACTGATTTAGACCTCTGCTTTTTCTTGGTCTTGATCATGGAGGGAACTATTTTTTCGAACCAACTCATTGCTTAATGTCTTCCTGTATTTTTTGTAAAAATTATTTTAAAAATATATGTGACTTATCTTATCTAAATATCAATGGTAGGCAATTGATATTTATCAGGGTACTTCACGCCAAAAAGATATAGTCCTTCTGCTGTTACTTTTTTAGAAGCCATTTGTCTGTCTTTTGCATCTAATATTTCTTTCATCTTATCCACCTCTATTTTTCCATGTCCAACATCTATTAAAGTCCCCATTATATTTCTAATCATATGATGCAAATAAGCATTAGCTATAAATTCAACCCTTAACTGATTTCCTTCACTGAAGGATATTGATTTCATCTCACGAATAGGGTTATTAGACTGACAGCTGGCAGCTCTAAATGAAGAAAAGTCATTCTCTCCAATTAAATGTTTGGCTGCTTTTTCCATAGCCACAAGATCAAGCTTCTTATAAACAAATAAAGCTCTCCCGTTTAAAAATACATCTGGTCTATAATGCTGTATTAAGTAGTCATATCGACGCAACAGTGCTGATCTTCTAGCATCAAATTCAATAGAAACCTCTTTAATCCAACGAATCAGTATATCTTTGGGTAAATTAGAATTAATTCCATCTATCCATTGCCTTGGCTCCCTTTTTGCATTAGAGGTAAAATGAAAAACTTGTTCAATTGCATGAACGCCACTATCAGTTCTTCCTGAACCATGAATTCTAATGGATTCGTTCGCAACACTACTTATGGCTTTTTCTATATGACCCTGAATTGTAATTTGTTCTCTTTGCGACTGCCAACCGCAATATTCGGTGCCAATATACTCTACCCCGCAAGCTAACTTCATTGCTGAGGTAGGCATGCCTTAGAAATCAGATTTGATAATTGTTTCAGCAATTTGAATTGAATTTAGCGCTGCCCCTTTTCTGATATTATCGGCAACAATCCAAAGATTGATAGATTTCCTATCCGAAAGATCTTTACGAAGTCTGCCTACAAAAACTTGATCAGTCCCATCGCCATGAATAATAGATATTGGATAAGTCTCATCATCAAAAAGCTCAACATTTGGTGCTTTCTTTAATAAGTCTTTTATCAAAGAGAGGCTTAGCTCTGTTTCAGTTTCAATTGTGACTGCTTCAGCATGACCAACTCTCACAGGAACTCTTACAGCAGTTGCATTCACCTTAATATTATCCGATCCGAGTATTTTTTTCGTTTCCCAAACTAATTTCATTTCCTCCAAAGTATAGCCATTGTTTTGAAAATCACCTATTTGAGGAATCACATTGTGAGCAAAGTTTGGAGTATTATCCTCTCCTGGATAATTTGAACTCACTAATTGACTATCCAGTGAATCAACGGCACTTCGACCTGCTCCCGATACTGACTGATAGGTAGCAATATTGATCCTCTTGATAGGCGTATGAAAATGTATGGGTGCTAATACAACCATTAATTGTATGGTTGAGCAATTTGGATTAGCAATAATATTACGATTTTTGTAGTTCTTTAGAAAAGATGGATTAACTTCAGGAACAACTAAAGGAATATCGTCTTCATATCTATATCTAGACGTATTATCAATTACAATAGCACCTGCATTAGCGGCAATGGGAGCATATCGATCCGATACTTTTGATCCAGCAGAGAAAAAACAAAAATCAATACCGTCAAAATTAAATTCATCGAGATCCATTACCCCAATGTCATCGGAATTGAATTTGACCTTCAATCCCAATGATCTTTTACTTGCTAAAGGATAAAGTTTATTTACAGGGAATTTCCTCTCTTGCAGTATAGAAATTAATGATTCCCCTACCAATCCTGTTGCACCAATTATAGCTACATTATATTTTTTCATCGCTAATAATTAATTGGTAAGATTAACGTCTATATTTTGTGCTCTATGACGTAAATAATGATCCATTAAAACAATTGCAAGCATTGCTTCAGCAATGGGTGTAGCCCTTAAACCAACACATGGATCATGTCTTCCTTTGGTTATAATCTCAGTCTCATCACCCATTTTATTGATAGTCTCAGCTGATTTAGTAATACTAGAAGTTGGCTTTAATGCAATACTAGCAAGGATATCTTGCCCTGATGAAATTCCACCCAAAGTTCCTCCAGAGTTGTTCTGTTTAAATCCAGTGGCATCAATTTCATCTCTGTGTTCACTACCCCTTTGGGTCACAACTGAAAAACCAGCGCCAATCTCAACACCCTTAACTGCGTTAATACTCATTAATGCATGTGCTATATCGGCTTCAAGTTTATCAAAAACAGGTTCGCCCAAACCAACTGGAACACCTGTGGCTAAAATATTTATTTTGGCACCAATTGAATCACCTTCCCTTCTTAGTTGATCCATAAATTTTTCTAACTCATCAATTGTGTCAGGATCTCCTGAAAAAAATGGATTGGTATAAATAAAATTCTTGTCTTTCAATTCGCTTATAATTGGTCCTAATTGGCTCAAATATCCAAATATATTCATTCCTAAACGCTCTTTGAGGTACTTCTTAGCAATAGCTCCAGCTGCGACTCTCATCACAGTTTCTCTAGCCGATGACCTTCCACCGCCTCTATAATCTCTTATCCCATATTTGTGATAATAGGAATAATCTGCATGTCCAGGACGAAACTTATCTTTAATAGCTGAATAATCTTTTGACTTCTGATCTACATTTTTTATTACAAGATTAATTGGAGTTCCTGTCGTCTTTCCTTCGAAAACTCCTGACATTATCTTAACTTGATCGGGTTCTTTTCGCTGAGAGGTAAAGCGAGATGTTCCAGGTCTTCTTCTCTCTAGATCTTGCTGAATATCGTCTTCTGATAAATTCATTCCTGGCGGACAACCATCAATAATAGCAGACATACCAGGACCATGACTCTCCCCAGAGGTTGTCACTGTAAATATTTTACCTATTGTATTTCCTGCCATGATTTATCTCTTCACACTTATCATTGTAACCAAATTTTATTGAAGATGTTTTGCTTCTATAACCGCAACACCCTCACCTCCCAATTCAAAATCAATCCATTTAAAGGGTAATTTAAATTGTCTCTCCATTTCTATAGAAGCTACACCTGCTTCAATAACTAAGATTCCATCGTCTTCAAGAAAAAGAGGAGCATCATGCAGTATTCTAGCAATAAAATCTAGTCCATTGTCACCTGCTAACAAGGCTTTAGTCGGCTCAAAGGCATACTCTTGAGGTAAATTATTCATAATTGTTCTGGGAACATACGGTGGATTTGAGACAATAAGGTTGTATTTGCCTCGAATATTTTCAAATAAGTCAGATTGAATAAGTTCTATTTGTTTTTCAAATGAAAAATGCTTTACATTTATACTCGCTACCTCGAGTGCACTTCTAGACACATCGGTAGCAGTAATCAATGAGTTTTCAAAATACTTGGCCATAGCAATAGCAATACACCCAGACCCTGTACCTATTTCTAAAATCCTTTCAGCTGTTTTATTATTTAACCAAGGCTTAAAATAATTTTGAATCATTTCTGATATAGGTGATCTTGGAATTAAAACCCTTTCATCAACATAAAATTTTTCATGGCAAAAATAAGCTTGATTTGTGAGGTAAGGAAGTGGTTTTCTAGTTTCAATTCTTCGTAAAGCAAGCTTATTGATTTCTTCCCATTGATGATTTGTAATTACTCTTTTACTTATATCATCAGAAGATGAGAAATTAATTTTCAAAATGAAAGTCACCAGTTCAGCTGCTTCATCTAGGGCATTATCTGTACCATGACCAAAAAATATATTATTTTCATTAAATAATTCAGCAATTTCTTGGATTGCATTATCAATACTCAAATTGTGGCTTTTTATATTCAAATTAATACTATTGTTTGTTCGTCGATGTTACATTAACACTCAAATAAAAAGGGGGAAACATTAATTCTTTAAATAGTAATTCTATTCTATTCAATACCAAAAAGAGATTTGGAATGTTTCTGTTATCAATCTCAAAAGTATCAAATCCAATTATTAAATTTATCCTAATTGCCTCATTCAAATTTTTCTATAAAATTGAGTTATCAGAATATAAAAAAACATCCATTCAGGATTTTAAACATTTCAATGATTTTTTTACCAGAGAGCTTAAAGATGATGCCAGACCAATAATGATTGGTGAAAATAATATTGTTTCACCTGTTGATGGCAAAGTTATTGAGTTTGGAAAGTTAGCTGATAAAAAAATGATTCAAATCAAACACTCCAAATACAACTTGGATGAATTACTAAACTTTAATTCCAAAAAGACTCAAACCTATAAGAATGGCTCATACATTACTATATATTTAGCACCTTTCAACTATCACAGAGTTCATATGCCAGTTGAAGGAATACTCCAAGAAAATACAATCATTCCAGGAGAGTTACATCCTGTTAATGAGAAAGCATTAAAAAACATTCCAGACTTATACTCTAGAAATCAAAGAATGATAAGCTTCTTTCAATATTTAGATTATGAATTTTCAATGATTATGGTGGCTGCTCTGAATGTAGCTGATATTGAGAAAAAATGGAGTAATTCTGAAATTGCAAATCAACTAATCAATATAAAACAAGGAGAAGAGTACAGTCGTTTCAATTTAGGTTCTACTGTGATATTGATCTTCCCAGAAGAATGTAAGTTGCAATGGAGTCAAAGCTTGAATAAAAATCAAAACATTCAATTGGGACAACTCCTTGCTACACTAAATAATAATAAAAAAAGGAATAGTTAATGGAAGCCATGATTATAGTTCTAATTCTTGTCTTGGTTTTCATGGTGAAATCTTTCAAACATTTTAGTAAAAGAGTATCTCCATCGGAACCAGAAAAAAAACAGAATGAGGACAATAAGAAAATTTAAATCTTATTAAAATGGCATGAAAATATTTTTAATGCCATAGGCTATAAAAATACAAAAAAGAATTACAATAAAGTAATAAATAATTTTTTGATGCATTAGTTAGTCTCCTTTAACCCTAGAAACATAGTCTCCCGTTCTAGTATCCACTTTGATAATTTCTCCTTCATCAATAAAAAGTGGAACCTTTATGTTTGCTCCTGTTTCTATTTCAGCAGGTTTGACGCCACCTTGTGCAGTATCTCCTTTCAAACCTGGGTCTGTCTTTATTATTCTGGACTCAATAAAATTTGGAGGCTCTACACCGATTGCTCCATCATTCCATAGAGTTATATTACAGACTGACTCTTCCTTTAACCAGATTTTGACTTCACCGATTGTGTCTTTTGATATTGCAATTTGCTCATAAGATTCAGAGTCCATAAAGTGATATTGCTCTCCATCACTATAGAGAAATTGCATGTCACGTGTTTGAACATCGGCTTTTTCAAGACTGTTTCCTATTTTAATAGTTTTCTCTAAAACCTTACCATTCTTAAGATTTTTGAGTTTGAGCTTATTGAATGCTTGTCCTTTTCCAGGTTTATGAAACTCTGTATCAATAATATTAAACGGTTCGCCGTCAATAAGAACTTTTAAACCATTTTTAAAATCACTGCTGCTATAAGATGCCATTAAAACTCCTCAATCAAAATTATTTTGGTTCAATTTCTAGATAATCAATTTTCTTAAATGGTGGAACTGATCTGCCACGTTTTCCTCTATCACTCATATAATGTGGAAAATCATCGGGTCTGATAATTTTTGGTTTTTTACCACTGTATACACGAATAGCATCATCCATTCCCAATACCAATACTGAAACCAATTTTTCGACACCTGATTTAAATTTTTTTGGAGGAATACCAATAATTTTTAAGCCCTTACCTTTGTTCATTTCCATTAATTGATTGGCTGGAAATATTAAGAGCTTACCAGCTGAATTTGCTGCAGCTATATAAGCAGGATCTGGATATCCTGCTTGAGTGGCATTGCTAGGAATTAAGACCTTAGCCTCATTAGAAACTTTTAAACATACTTTTCCTTTTCTATTTTTTGAATATAAATTTTCTAATGTAACAAAAAACCCATAACCATTGCTTGCAGCCACCAGCCATTTAGTTTTTGGACGACCTGACATTACACCTGCAAAAGTTGCTCCATCGGGAGGATTAAGACGACTCGATAAAGGTTCTCCTTGGCTTCTTGCAGAGGGTAATGAATCAGCAACGATACTATAGACTCTGCCTGTACTGTCGATGAAGACTGCGAACTGGTTGCTTCTTCCAGAGACTGAAGTTAGATATTCATCCCCTGCTTTATAATTAAGAGACTCAGGTTCTTCAATAGACCCTTTTGCCGCTCTTACCCATCCACTTTGAGATAATATTATTGTGACTGGATCACTACTAGCTAGTTGTGTCTGATCTAACGCTTGTGAAGTCACAGCAGACTGATTCAGCTGAGTTCTTCTGTCATCACCATACTCCTTAACATCAGTATCTATTTCATCTTGAATAAGTTGATTAATCTTCTTTTTACTTTTCAGAAGTTTTAATAAATATTGCTCTTCATTTTCTAACTCTTGTTTTTCAATAGTAATTTTTTCTTCTTCTAACTTCGCTAGATTTCTAAGCCTCAAATTGAGTATAGACTCAGCCTGGATATCAGAAAGCTTAAATTTTTTAATCAATTTTTCTTTTGGCCTATCTTCTTCTCTAATAATACGTATGACTTCATCTATATTGAGGTAAATAATCATCAATCCTTCGAGAATATGAAGTCTTGATTGAACTTCATTCAGTCTGAATTCCAATCGCTTAACAATGGTCTGTCTTCTAAACTCAATCCATTCTGACAATAACTGTTTTAAATCACAGATTTTTGGCTTGCCATCCAGATCAATGACATTCATGTTAACTCTGATATTTTTTTCTAAATCAGTTGTTGCAAATAAATGACTCATTAATTCTTCTGTATTCACTCTATTTGATTTTGGTGTAAGCACTATTCTTATTGGTGTTTCATGATCAGACTCATCATTAATATCCGTCAGTAGTGGAAGCTTTTTATCTTTCATTTGTGACGCAATTTGTTCTATGATTTTATTGCCTGATATCTGATAAGGCAGTTCATTAATGACAATCAATTCTTTTTCTTTTTTGTAAGAAGCTCTTATTTTTAATGATCCATTACCAGTTTTATAAATATTTTTAATTTCCTCCTCTGAGCTGATCATTTCACCTCCTGAAGGAAAATCAGGACCTTGGAAATTTTTTCCTAATCTAATGAGCTGGCCAATTGAAATATCTGGATTTTTAATTATTTTACTTAACAAATATGCGATCTCTTTTATATTGTGAGGAGGAATATCCGTTGACATCCCAACAGCTATACCAGTGACTCCATTCAGTATAAGGTTGGGTAATCTTGCAGGTAAATACTGAGGTTCTTTTAAAGTTCCATCAAAATTTAGTTTCCAATCCACTGTTCCTTGGCCCAATTCGCTAAGCATCATTTTTGTATAAGCACTTAATTTAGCTTCTGTATAACGCATGGCTGCAAATGATTTAGGATCATCATAAGAACCCCAATTGCCTTGACCGATGATCATTGGATAACGGTATGAAAAATCTTGAGCCATACTCACCATTGCTTCATAACATGCTGAATCTCCATGAGGGTGGTATTTCCCAAGAACATCACCAACTGTTCTTGCAGATTTTTTTGGCTTGGACTGTGCAGACAAACCCAATTCAGACATAGCATAAATAATTCTTCGCTGAACTGGCTTCAAGCCATCGCCAATAAAAGGCAATGCTCTATCAAGGATTACATACATTGAATAATCAAGATATGCTTTTTCAACAAAGTCTTTTAATGGTTGAACATCTGTTTTATTTTTTCCAGATGTTTTATTAAAATTCATTTCTGTTTGCTTACCCATTTTATACTTCAGCTAAATTTCCTTTTTCTTCGAGCCATTCTCTTCGATGAGAATACCTTTTTTTTGCCATCAACATATCCATCATCTCTATTGTTTCTTCTTCATCGTCTATTGATAACTGTACCAATCTTCTAGTCTCTTTTTTCATAGTGGTTTCTCTTAATTGCAGTGGGCTCATTTCTCCCAAACCCTTAAATCGAGTGACTGTAACTTTCAGATTTGGTTTCTTCTTCTCAATCTGTTTTAAGATTTTTTTTCTTTCCTCATCATCCAAAGCATAAAAAACCTCTTTACCTGCATCGATTCTGAATAATGGTGGCATTGAAACATAAACAAAACCTTCATAAACCAATGTTGGGAAATGTTTTAAAAAAAGAGCACAAATTAATGTTGCTATATGAAGACCGTCTGAATCTGCGTCTGCTAAGATACAGATTTTATGATATCTAAGAGATTCAAAACTTTCTGAGCCTGGTTCTACTCCTATTGCTTGTGAGATATTACTAATTTCTAATGAAGAAAGAAGATTTGATTCTTCAACTTCCCAGCTGTTAAGTATTTTTCCTCTCAAAGGCAATATAGCTTGATGTACTCTATCTCTTGCTTGTTTAGCAGAGCCTCCTGCTGAATCGCCTTCAACAATAAATAATTCTGAAGTATCAGGAGCATCGCTGGAACAATCTGCTAATTTACCAGGTAATGTTGGTCCACCAGTAGGTTTTTTTCTTTGTACTTTATTATTCTTCTTTGCTCTCTTCTGAGCATTTTCAATAGCTCTAGAGGTTATTAGATCGCCTGCTTCAGGGTGTTGATTAAGCCAAAGTGTAAATGCATCCTTGATGACGCCTGAAACAAAGCCAGTGGTAGACCTAGAGCTCAGTTTTTGCTTTGTTTGGCCTGAAAACTGTGGGTCCTCCAATCGAATAGATAAAATATAATTAATACCTAGCCAAACGTCTTCAGGAGATAACTTGACTCCTCTAGGCATTAAGTTTCTATATTCAGCAAATTCTTTTAATGAATCAGAGAGACCCGATCTGAAACCTGAAACATGTGTCCCGCCTTGTTTTGTAGGAATTAAATTAACATATGATTCTTGAATCCCATCCTCGCCTTCTATGGGCCATGTCAGACTCCATTCAACCTCTTCATTATTTGTAATATTCTTACCTTCGAAAGGAACTGATGGTATGCACTCTTGTCCTTTTAATTCTTCAATTAAATATTCGTTTGGCCCACCCTCATATAACCATTCTTTTTTTTCTCCAGTTTCTTCATTTTGGAATTTCATTTTTAAACCTGGACAAAGAACTGCTTTAGCTCTCAAGCTATGCGTCAAATCTTTTGTATGAATTTTATTGGTATCAAAATATTTTTTATTAGGCCAGAACCGAATAGTTGTTCCAGTATTTGCTTTACCAACCTTATCTACAATCTCTAATTCAGATGCTCTTTCACCATTTTTAAAACTAAGATTATATTCATGGCTATTTCTTTTTATCCAGACTTCAAGATTTTTTGACAGCGCATTAACAACAGAAACACCAACACCATGAAGACCTCCTGAAAACTTATAGCTTTTATTTGAGAACTTAGCTCCGGCATGCAAACGAGTTAATATTAATTCAACAGCTGGTATTTTTTCTTCCGGATGATCATCAACGGGCATTCCTCTTCCATCATCAGAAACTTCAATGGATTGATCTTTGTATAAAGTCACAGAAATTGATTTGCAATACCCAGCTATAGCTTCATCTACACTATTATCAATTACTTCATATGCAAGATGATTAGGTGAATCTGTATCGGTATACATACCGGGTCTTTTTTGAACCGGTTCTAGCCCACTGAGGACTTCAATGTCTGAAGCATTATATTCCTTTGCCATGGTTCTTCATTATTCTTGAGAATGGTGTTTCAATCAAGATCATTAATTAAAGAAGTTTTTATGGCTTCATCAATATCCCCTGTATTAAAAGAATAATGCTCATGATCTATACCGAATTCTATTGGTGTTGAATGATCTATGTTCCTTATCTCTGTTTGTTGCATCTGAAATCTTAGAAAATGCACTGATGATGTTTTATCCGATCTTGTCCGATCCAAATCTTCATCTGAGATGGCATAGATCTTTTTTGCATCCCCTACTTTGACCCATACTTTATTTTCAATTCCAACTAATAATGCAAGCGCTTCTTTTCTTTCTTCTTCATCTGGGTATTGTATAAGCATGGTTGCTTTCCAATTATCGCCATTAGGAATCAATGGGTTATATGCATTTAACTCTTCATAGATACCATCTTGTTCAAAAATCTTTTCTATTCTAAGCATCTCTTGTATCTGATATGTAATGGTTAGCTTGTCTTCGAATAGCAATGACACATGCATTCCAATATCGATCTTTCTACTCTTTTTATGATTAAGAACTTTCTCTCTAATTTCATCTCTTTGCTTGGAGTATTCTTCTAGGCTCATCAAATCTTTAATTTTTAAGTTTTTATTCATTGTTATATACCATAAGCCTTTCTTAAAAGTGACATTGGATGCAAGTAATTGAGTTCTTTATCTTTAATTGAATCTATTTGCGCTCCCGCCATAGGACAATCTGATGTAAAAACATCATAATCACCTTGCTCAATTTTTCTAATTATGGGTTTTGCTATCTTCACTGAGGATTGCCTATATTGTTTTTTGACGCCATAAGTTCCATCATGTCCAGAGCATTTCTCTAGAGGAGTCACTCTAGTTTCAGGTATTAACTGCAGTATATCCCTAGTTTTGAGGCCAATACTTTGAACTCTTAAATGGCATGGTACTTGATAAAAAATAGAACCAAGTGAAGTATTAAATTCCTTATTCAGTTTTCCTGCCTTTTCCATCTGAAATAAATAATCAAATGGATCTGTAAATGCTTCTGAGACCAAAGAAACTTCTTCATTATCAGGAAATAACAAAGGCAATTCTTGTTTAAACATCAAGACACAAGAGGGTATAGGGGAAATAATTTTCCATCCCGCAACTGCCCAAGGATAGAGTTGGGGTATATTGATATCTTTAGCTTTAGAAACTGATTCAATATCGCCTAGTTCCAATTTAGGCATGCCACAACATTTTTCCGTATCTGCAAAAACGATAGGAATATTGTTCTTTTCATAACAAGCAATTGTATCTTCAATAATCTCCGGATTATTCTTATTGCCATAACAAGTGGCAAATAATACAACGCCTGGCTTATTACTCTCAGATTGAATAACTTTATTTTGTTTTTTGTAACTGGATAATTTTTTACGAGCTGACTGACTATAAAATTTAGGTCTTGGAGCTTTGCGATCTATACCTATCATTTTTTCTGCTGCTATTCGACCTACCTTAGTGTTGTTTATAGCATTGATAGTTCCAGCGACTATTGGAATACCTAAAAAAGCACCTAGTTTCTCAGGATTACTAAGAATTTTTTCTTGGGTATTTGCTCCTTTTTCTTTAAATTTAAGAGCCTTAGCTCTAAGCATTAAATGAGGAAAATCAATATTAAATTCATGTGGTGGTACATATGGGCACTTTGTTTTAAAGCAAATATCGCACAAATAACAGTTGTCTATAACATCCCAAAATTTTTCTTCTTCAACATCATGTATATCTCCTGTTGGAGTATCATCAATCAAATCAAATAATTTAGGGAAAGAATCACATAAATTAAAACAACGTCTGCAACCATTGCAGACATCGAAAACCCTTTTTAATTCATCGAAGAGCTCTTTTGGATTTGAGAAATTATCATTCTCCCATTCAATTGGATGTCTAATAGGTGCTTCTAGGCTCCCTTCTTTGTATTCACTCATATTTTTATCAAAAAAGGAGGACTGACTGAGCCCTCCCCTTTTTTTAATACCTTATGTATTATTTATTCTTTAGAAATGCTCGATTATGCGTCTAGATTATCTAAGGCTTGTTGAAATCTATTAGCGTGCGATCTTTCTGCCTTTGCTAGTGTCTCAAACCAATCTGCTATTTCATCAAATCCCTCATCTCTTGCAGTTGAAGCCATTCCAGGATACATGTCCGTATACTCATGTGTCTCGCCTTCAATAGCAGCTTTAAGATTATCAGATGTAGCCCCCATAGGAAGTCCTGTAGCAGGATCACCTGTTTCTTCTAGATATTCTAGATGGCCATGGGCATGTCCTGTTTCTCCTTCACCTGTGGATCTAAATACTGTTGCTACATCGTTGTAACCTTCTACATCTGCTTTAGCTGCGAAATAAAGGTACCTTCTGTTAGCTTGAGATTCTCCTGCAAATGCAGCCTTTAGATTTTCTTCAGTTTCACTTCCTTTCAAACTCATTTTACTCTCCTTAACAATTGTTTATTTTTAGAATGATTCTAATTTTACATCAGTCTGCGTCTAGCGACAACTATTTTCAAATACCAAAAGTAAATAATTAGAGTGTTTATTTATTCGGTGTTCTTTTATAATTAAATAATGACAAAAACAAAAAAAGAAAAACAAAGCATTGAGCAAAATCTTAGTAAACTTGAACATATCTTAGAGGAGCTTGAAAACGGTGAGTTGGAATTGGATGAAGCTATGAAAAAATTTGAAGAAGGCATAAAATTATCCAGGGAATGTCAACAAACATTGGAAGAAGCTGAGATGAAAATAAAAATTCTTATGGATGGTAAACTCAAAAATACGGATCAAAATCTAGATCAATAAATACTTTACCAATAGTATCAAGATTATTGAGTACCCTGCTGCAATCAAATCATCGAATATAACACCAACAGGATTCTTCATATTATTATCGATTAAATTAATAGGATATGGTTTAGCTATATCAAAAAGACGAAATATACAAAATGCACCAATTGCCCAAATTGGATCTGGTGGTATAAAGTGAGCAACTAACATCATAGCTAATATTTCATCAACAACAATTTCTTTATGATCCTCAAAACCAATTACTTCCATAGATTTATAGATAGCAATAAAACTTATAAGTGTTAATGCTATAAAAAAGAGAAGACTGCTTATATTGGGATAAGATAGATGAGCATAAAATATATACAAACAAAGTCCTAGAGCGCTTCCAAAAGTCCCAGGTGCAAAAGGGATTAAACCAATGCCACCACCAGTTGAAATAAATAGAAAAGGATTAGTTATAACAAGTTTAAATGTTAATTTTATAATTTAACTCCCATTATTGTTGAAGCAGACCAAAACCAATTAATTCTAAAATTGTCTGCACTTTGAATACAAATATTTAAAGATTTTAACATTGATTCTATCTCATAACTGTACAAGCTGTTGTATGGCTTATAATCAAAAGTTTTTGTATAAAAGTTAGCCAACCTCATCATTATAGAATCCTGAGTCCAATCAGTAATGATTATTTTGCCAGATTTTTTTAACACTCGATAAGCTTCTTTTAAACATTGTTCCTGATTATCAAAGTGTCCAATACAATTAGATAAGATCACCCAATCAAATTTCTCAGTATCAAAAGACAATTGGTCGGCTCTTTCTTTTTTAAGGTTAACTTTCTCAGAAACTTTTGTTGCAGCTTCATTGAGCATGGCTTGATTAGAATCGATACCTGTTAAAGAAATATGAGGATATTTTCTCTCCATTATGTCTAAAAAAATACCAGTACCACAAGCTATATCCAATAACTCTGTTTCTCTCTCTACATGAATCAAATCTAATGACCTAGAAAAAGAAGCCAGACAATAAGTTCGCCATCTTTTATCATAAGTAGCAGCCCTATTAGTGTAATCCAACATTAATTTGATTTTTCTTTCATTTAAAAATGTTCAAACGCTCCACCTGATAACTTAAAATCAGTACCGTTATCATCCAATAGTTTGAGATTTTTTTCTTTTATTTCTCCAACACAAGTCACGAAAACTTTATTTGTTGATTCATACTCTTTGTGAAAATCTTTTTTTAACTCTCTTGGTATAGTAAAGCATAATTCATAATCATCACCTCCAAGGAGCGCTGCATTGATAGCTTCTTCTCGTTCTATATTATTTGATAATAATTCAGCTATTGGTAAATTTGAAACCTTAATCTCAGCACCAACATTACTGGCTTTAATAATCTTCTGTAGATCTGAGTAAAAACCATCCGAAATATCAATCATGGAACTAGCAAACCGACTAATCACTTTCGATTCTTCGAGTCTAGGATTGGGATATAAAAAATCTTGAATAAGTTGTATAGATGAACTATTTTTGTTGCCCTGTTGTATATTTTTTAAGCCTTGTGATGCATTTCCTAAAAAACCAGTGACATAAACTAAGTCCCCAATTTTAGCAGTGCTTCTTTGAATAAATTTATTTTTAGGAACGGAGCCTTGCAATGTTACAGAAAATAGCTCTGGACCAGAAATGGTGTCTCCACCAATAAGTGAGACATTATACTCATTAGCTAACTGTGAAAATCCTGTTATAAATTGATCTAACCATAATTGATTAATTGAAGGCCTACTAAATACTAAACTTGCCCATAATGGTTTTGCTCCCATTGCAGCCATATCACTTAAATTAATAGCTAAGCAACGATGGCCTATGGCTTGTGCTTCAATCCCTTTGGGATAATGAATACCTTCTGCAATCGCATCAGTTGTAGTCACTAAGTGATAATTAGAATCTATGCATGTAACAGCTCCATCATCGCCGATACCCTGAATGATTTTTTTATAATGATTAGTAGAGGTTTTTTGTTTTAATGCATCAATGATTTCTATTTCTGAAACTGGAGTCATTAACTCAATCCAAATTCTTTATTTTATTCTTACTCACTGAATCTAGAATAGCATTAACATATTGAAAACTACCATCGGCTCCAAAAGTTTTAGCGAGCTCAATGGCTTCGTTCATAATAACGGTTTCTGGAATGTCTTCACAGTAGAGCATTTCATAAGAGCCTATCCATAAAATACTGAGTTCAATAGGATCAATCTGTTTAATTTTTCGATCTAAAAAAGGAGTTATGTCCTCACTTAATTGATTTGTATTTTTAAGAATATGCTCCAATAGAAACTTGAAATATTTTTGGTCAATCCTCTTATATTCACTCAGAGTCTTTGCTTGCTTTAGAAGAGATTGCAAATTATCAGCATTAATCTGGTATTGATAAAGAGCTTGCACAAGCAATTCCCTGGATCCAGTTCTACCTCTTCCAGAAAATCTTTTTTCTTTTTCTTCATTCTGAGTCATTCTGATACTGTGTTCTTAAAATTTAAATATTACTAAAATATTGTATAGCTTTCTCTCGATCCACTTTGAGTTGATTCTTCAGTTCACTAAGATCATTAAATTTCTGTTCATCTCTCAAATAATCTAAAAATTCTACATTGATATATTTCAAATAGATATCTTGATCAAAATTTAATAAATGGATTTCTAAACAAAGTTCCTCTCCTCCCACAGTAGGTTTAAAACCAATATTTGCAATCCCTGGAATTTCTTTATTCATACTCTCAATCCTTACTTTGACATAGAAAACACCTCTAAGTGCTGAATCTAATCTACTAAGATTGATATTTGCTGTTGGAAATCCAATTGTTTTTCCAAGAGACTTGCCACGAATAACTCGGCCAGTTATGGAGTAGTTTCTACCTAATATTTTATTGGCTCTAGGTAAATGATTTCTCATCAAATATTCTCTAACCAAACTGCTGGATACTCGAGAGTTATTATTAATAATGCTGCTTAACTGTAAGACTTTAAAATTATTAGTCTTACCAGACTCTATTAAATCTATTACTGAACCGGATCGATTTTTTGCAAATTTAAAATCATCACCAATAATTAAATATTTAATATTAAATAAATTAATTAGATGCTTACTTATAAATTCACTTGGAGACAAGTTTTCCATAGTCTCATCAAAAGGTGGGGCATAAAAATAGTCTAGTTGATATTGATTGACCAAGAGAAATTTATCTCTTAACGAAGTCAATCTTTGTTTGTGCCTTTTTTTAGAAAAGTATTCATTGGGAGTGGGCTCAAATGTAAAGAATACTGAGGGTAGATTGATCTCTTTTGATTTTTTTATTAATTCATTAATTAATGCTTGATGGCCTAAATGTATTCCATCAAAAATACCAATTGTGGCAACTGATCCATTCTTAAATAATGGATTATTATTCTCAGGTCGTCTAATAAATTTCATAGTTTCAGTTATTACTAGAGATAAACAAAAAGATTTAGCTTTTTGTCAGTACATTGATCATACCAACTACGGCAAGAGCGGCTTCATGACCTTTATTGCCAGTGTCACTTCCTGACCTTTCTATTGCTTGCTCCATTGTGTCGCAAGTCAATACTCCAAAACCAATAGGAATCATATTATCTAAAGCAACTGTCATTATTCCCGATGTTGTCTCAGCTGCAATAAAATCAAAATGAGGTGTTGCACCTCTGATGATTACACCTAGAGCTATGATGGCTTCATAATCTCCAGATAGTGCAATTTTTTTTGCCATAAGAGGTATTTCAAAAGCACCTGGCACTCTAACAATATCAATTATTTCCTCATTATAACCATTATTATTAAGTGTTTTCATTGAGCTCTCTATCATAGAATTCACTAAAAACTCATTGAATGTTGAAGCAATGATAGAGATTTTTTTGGCACTCGAGTGCATAACCTAGATTCCTTCTTTATCTATATATTCTAATATTTCAAGATCAAATCCAGATATTGCTTGCATTTGTTTTGGTTCACTCACGACTCTCATTTTTTTAATTCCTATTTCTCTTAATATTTGTGAACCAGTACCATAATTTCTTAAAATTGAGGTGTTGTTATTACTGACCTTATTTTCTTTACTTTTTGATAAATTCTTAACAGCATTTATCAAGTCTTTTGGTAGTTCTTGGTAGCATAATACAACCAAAACAGCTGTGTCCGATTGAGCAATTTGTTTCATAGCAGATTTTAATGGCCAGCCTAAATTATCATTATCAATTCCAATTGAATCTCTTATCGTATTACTAACATGGACTCTGACGAGTGGAATAGAACTTTCGTGAATAGTGCCCTTAGTTAATGCAAAGTGAATTTCTTTATTAATGTGATCTTGAAATGTTATTAGATTAAATTTTCCATATTCTGTATTAATTTTTTCTTCATGAATTTTTTCGATAGATTGCTCGTTGGAAATTCTATAGCGAATTAAATCTGCAATAGTGCCTATATTTATTCCATGTTTTTTGCCAAATTCAACCAAATCTGATCTTCTTGCCATGCTTCCATCTTCATTAAGAATCTCTACAATAACTGATGCAGGTGTCAACCCAGCAAGTCTAGCTAAATCACAACCGGCTTCAGTATGGCCTGCTCTAGTTAATACTCCGCCTGGTTTAGCCATTAAAGGAAAAATATGGCCTGGCTGTACAAGATCTTCTGGTTTTGCATTTGGAGCAGTTGCAACTTTCACTGTTCGAGCTCTATCTTGAGCGGATATACCAGTCGTCACTCCTTCAGAAGCTTCAATAGAGACTGTGAAGTTAGTGGCCTCTAATCCATTATTTTGTGTGGACATTAAAGGCAAACGAAGCATATTGCATCTGCTTTGTGTGAGTGTAAGACATATCAAACCTCGGCCGTTTTTAGCCATAAAATTAATATCTTCAGGTGTTACTTTATCGGCCGCAATAATTAAATCACCTTCATTTTCACGATCTTCATCATCAACAATGATGACCATTTTACCCAACCTCAAGTCATCTAGTATGACTTCAATAGGGGTGAATTCTATCTTATCTTTAATGCTCATAAAACCTTACTATTGGGTAATTATTCTCTCAACATAGCGCGCTAGCATATCAAATTCTATATTAACAATCGTCCCTTCTTTATATTCGCTCATTATTGTTGTTTCTTTTGTATGGGGTATGATTGCCACTTCAAATCCTTTATCTATTAATTTATTAACGGTCAGACTGACTCCATTGATTGAAATTGAACCTTTTTTAGCAATCAAATGACATTCTGATTTAGTCTTAAATTGCATAATGGTGGAATTTCCATCAGGAATGACTTGAGTTACTTCAGCCATGTGGTCGACATGTCCAAACACAAAATGACCATTAATTGTGTCTCCCAGAGCTAATGATTTTTCAATGTTAGCCCATGAACCTTGCTCCAATAAGCCTAAATTACTACAGGTGATAGTTTCTCTTGAAACATCGACAGTAAAGCTATTAGTACTAAGTTCAATAGCAGTTAAGCAGACGCCATTAACTGCAATACTGCCCCCAATAGCAACATCAGTAAAAGTTAGTTCTTTAGAATTGAAGACCATTCTATAATCATTACCTTTAGAACTTAACTCTATAAGTTGTGCTTTGCCTTCAATAATTCCACTAAACATTTTCTATTTTTCTCAGAATAACTTTGATATCTGGTCCAATCTGATCGATATCGTTAATTTTAAAATTATATTTCTCTGACATCTCATGAAGAATAGGTAAATCAAAAATTCCTCGAGCTTTATCGCCTAAGAAACATGGCGCTAGATAAAGAACTATTTCATCTATTAAATTTTGTTTAAGAAATGCGCCATTGAGAATTGAGCCTGCCTCAATCAAAATTTCATTCATTTCTTCTACGCCAAGATCTTTTATAACATCCAATAAAGAAACTCTGCCCTCTATTTCTTTTGTTGTTCTTATGATATTTCTGATTTGTGATTCATTATGATCTTTTTTCAAAGAATAAATGTATTTTTCGCCCGGTAATTTTAAGATATTTTCATCACCCACTATTCTAAGATTCGAATCCAGAATAATCCTTTTTGGTTGATGCTCATTTTTAAAATCATTAAGCCTTACATTCAATGATGGATTATCAGCCAAAATAGTCGAAATAGAAGTTAAAATGCCACAACTTCGTGCTCTATATTTTTGCACATCTTTTCTTGATTCCTCAGATGTAATCCATTGACTTTTTCCATTTTTCAAAGCTGTTCTTCCATCTAGACTTGCTGCAATCTTGGTTCTTATAAAAGGAACTCCTTTATTCATTCTCTTTAAAAAACCAAGATTAATCTCTTTTGATTCATTCTCCAAAAGGCCATTCTCAACCTCAATTCCAGAGGACTGTAATAACTCTTTACTATTGCCAAACACTTTTGGATTTGGATCATTCATTGCAAAAAAAACTTTTTTTACTTTAGCTTCTATTAAAGCATTCACACATGGTGGTGTATTGCCAGTATGGGTACAGGGTTCTAATGTTATATAGACTGTTGAATTAACAGCATTTTCACCAGCATCATTTAAAGCCATAACTTCTGCATGTGACTGGCCTGTTTGATTATGCCAGCCTTGACCAATAATTTTATCATCTTTTACAATTACACATCCTACTCTAGGATTTGGCATGCAAGTATTGATTCCTTTTTTTGCAAGATCAAGAGATAGACTCATATACTTAATATCATTTTTTTTCATCTTTTCTTTCTTCTTCTGGGAAGATAGATATTTGTGATTTTCTTTCCTCTGAGTTAGGAGTATCCCTTAACGATTCAATTTCTTTTTCAAACTCTTCAATATCTTGAAATCTCCTATAAACTGAGGCGTACCTTACAAAGGCAACTTCATCAACTTGTTTTAATTCCTCCATAACTATTTCGCCTAACATTCTAGACTGGATCTCTCTCTCGCCCATTTTTTGTACTTTACGAACAACTCTGGATATTAACTCTTCAATGAGTTCAATACTCAGTGGTCTTTTTTCTGTTGCTATTAAAATTCCATTTCTCAATTTACTCTCATTAAAAGGCTCTCTGGACTGATCTCGTTTTACTAACTTAGGAAGGACAAACTCAGCTGACTCAAAAGTAGTGAATCTATCCTTGCATTGAATACATTCCCTTCTTCTTCTGATTTGATAGCCATCGCCAGCAAGTCTAGAGTCGACTACTTTGGTTTCTTGATTACCACAATATGGACAATGCATTCTCTTTATCTTGAAGTATAGACTGGAAATTTTTCGCAGAGTTCTAGAACTTGTTTTCTTATTGTAAGTTGTACTGCTTTATCCTCAATATTACTAAGAACAGCAATCATCATCTTAACTAGCATCTTGATTTCTTCCTCTCTAAAGCCTCTGGTAGTAATAGCAGGTGTTCCTATTCTTAATCCACTCGTTACCATAGGAGATCTTTTATCATTAGGAACTGAATTCTTATTCAATGTAATATTTGATTGCCCTAATGCGAACTCTGCATCTGCTCCTGTTATATCTTTGTCCATTAAATCAACTAAAAATAAATGACAATCGGTACCCCCAGAAACAATCTGATAGCCATTTTTTTGAAATAAAGAAGCCATCAGTTGAGCATTGGAAATAACTTGTTTTTGATAATTTTTAAATTCAGGAGCCATTGCTTCTTTAAAGGCATGGGCTTTAGCAGCTATTACATGCATTAGTGGACCACCTTGCGTACCAGGAAAAACCTGCTTATTAATGGCTTTCTCTATCTCTTCATTTTTTCTTGCAAGAATAATTCCTCCTCTTGGACCTCGTAATGTTTTATGAGTAGTGGAAGTTGTAACATCAGCAATAGGAACAGGATTTGGATAACACCCAGCTGCAACTAAACCTGCAATATGGGCCATATCCACTAATAGGTATGCCCCCACAGAATCTGATATTTCTCTAAATTTCTGCCAATCTGCTATTCTTGAGTAAGCTGAAAAACCACCTACAATCATCTTCGGTTTATGTTCTAGAGCCAGTCTTTCCAGCTGATTATAGTCAATCTCTCCAGTTTTATCGCTCAACCCATATGAAATAAAATTATAAAGCTTGCCAGAAAAATTTACTTTCGCCCCATGAGTTAAATGCCCACCTTCGGATAAGCTCATACCTAAAATAGTATCTCCAGGATTTAGTAAAGACATGTAGACTGCCATATTAGCCTGAGACCCAGAATGAGGTTGAACGTTTGCAAAATCTGCTTTAAACAATTCTTTTGCCCTATCAATGGCTAAAGACTCTGCAACATCAACATGTTCACAACCACCATAATACCTTCTATTCGGATAGCCTTCTGCATACTTATTAGTTAAAACAGAACCTTGTAAGGCCATAACAGATGAGCTTGCATAATTCTCTGAAGCAATGAGCTCAATATGTTCTTCTTGTCTTTGTTCCTCAGCTAGAACAGCAGAACGAAGTTCATTATCCAAAGTGTTGATTATTTCACTAGTACTCATGATTATCCTTATATTAAGAGATGCATTTAAATTCTACTCACTTCATCTCTATTGTTCGATCAATTATTAAATCTTTATTTATCTAGTCAACCCATTCCCTAACATTACTGAACATTTTCAACCAAGGCCCGTATGTACCCCAATCTTTTGGCGCCCAGGAATGTTGCACAGTCCGCAGAACTCTTTCAGGATGAGGCATGATTATGGTTGATCTGCCATCAACTGAAGTAAATCCTGCTGTACCCAAATTAGACCCATTAGGATTTGAAGGATATTTTACTGCTGGTTGGCCATGATTATCAACATATCTGATCGCTATCTGTTGCTGTTTTGTTAATATTGATTCATCAGAATTATTGTGATATTCAACCCTTCCCTCCCCATGTGAAGTCACTATGGGAATAATACTTCCCTGCATCTCTGACAAGAATAGTGATTTATTATCCAATACTTCAACCATATTGAGTCTTGCTTCAAATTGTTCAGATAAATTAGTTACAAATCTTGGCCAATGTCCTGCACCGGGAATAATATCTTTGAGTTGCGATAACATTTGACAGCCATTACATACCCCCAAACTAAATGTATTAGATCTATTAAAAAACTCTTTAAACTCCTCATTTGCAAATTCATTGAATAAAATCGATTTAGCCCAACCTCCTCCTGCACCCAATACATCTCCATATGAGAATCCACCACAGGCAATAAGACCAACGAAATCATTAAGAGTTTTTTTACCCTCAAGTAAATCAGTCATATGAATATCATAGGTATCAAAACCAACAGTATGAAAAGCAATAGCCATCTCAATATGACTATTCACTCCTTGATCACGAAGTATTGCAACCTTAGGCCTATTGGTATCTCTTAAGGATTCATTCTGAATATTAACTGGTTCAAAACTAATGGATGGACAAAGCCCTGGATCTTCTACAAAAATGCTTTCAAAACCTTCCTTAGCTGTTATTGGATTATCGCGATGAGCTTGCATTTTATAGGATAATTCTGACCACATTTTTCGTAGCTCATTTAAATCATAAGTTTTTTCATACCCATAATCTGCTCTAAGTCTAATTGTCTTTCTTTTTATAACTTCAGCTATTTTTAAACTATTTTTTGCAAGAGAATATTTGTTCAGAACAGCCATCACTTCATCTAAATCATTGTTTTCAACTTGAAGCAAACCACCAAGCTCCTCAGTAAATAACAATCTAAGTGTTTCATCTTTAGTATTTGAATTGAGGTGAATGTCCATACCTATATTTCCAGCAAAAGACATTTCGCAAAGACTTGCAAAGAGTCCGCCATCGGATCGATCATGATAAGCAAGGATTTTTTTATCTTTTTTTAATTGTGTTATCGCTTCAAAGAACTTAACAAGTAAATCAGAATCATCTAAATCAGGAGGTAATCCCATCTCTATGTTATATACCTGAGACAGGCATGAAGCCCCTAACCTATTTTTTCCTCCGCCAAGATCGATCAAAATAATTGATGAACTTTCTTTTGGTTGCAGCTGGGGTGTGATGGTATTTCTGACATCTTCAACTGGAGCAAAAGCAGAAATCACCAAAGATAATGGTGAATTAACCTGCTTTTTCTTTCCTCCTTCATTCCATGCAGTTTGCATGGAGAGTGAATCTTTACCTACAGGAATAGTCAAACCAATCTGACTGCACAGATTTAATGTTATGGCTTCAACGGTTTCAAATAAAGCTTGTTTTTGAAGATCAGTTTGTATTGATGACATCCAATTAGCAGACAATTTAATATCAGTGATGCTCTTTATATCTGCAGATAAAGCATTTGTGACTGCTTCGGCTACAGCTAAACGGCCTGATGCACTTGGATTTAGTATAGCTACTGGTGTTCTCTCCCCCATAGACATTGCTTCACCATGATTAGAGAAATGGTCTCGTATCGTCACTCCAACATTACTCACTGGAACTTGCCATGGACCAACAAATTGGTCCTGAGAAATCAATCCTCCAACTGAACGATCACCAATATGAATTAAAAACGTTTTATCTGAAACGGTTGGAAATCTCAAAATATATTCGCAAGCTTGTTCTATTTCTATACCTTCTAAAGAATCTTCAATAATATCAATTTCCGAAGTACTAATATGGATTTGAGTTTTTGGTGGATTGCCGAATAAAACATCCATCGGCATATCGATGGGGTAATTATTAAAATGGTCATCCTCTAATTTCAAATTGCCATGAGTAGCAATTTTACCGACTACAGAATAAGGACATCTCTCTCTTTTACAAAGACTATTGAACAAATCAAGATCATCTGAATGTATTGATAATACATAACGCTCTTGAGATTCATTGCACCAGATTTCAAGTGGAGTCATGCCTAATTCAGAATTTTGAATGTCCCGCAATTTAAGATCTGCAGACATATGACTGTGATCCACAATTTCAGGTATAGCATTCGATAACCCTCCAGCTCCCACATCATGAATGAGTATAATCGGATTATCACCCTCATTATCAATACCCAAACTAAAACAAGAATTGATTACCTCTTGGGCTCTTCTTTCCATTTCAGCATTGCCGCGTTGGACTGAAGCAAAGTCTAATTCTTCCTTGGTTTTACCTGATACAACTGACGAGGCAGAGCCTCCCCCCAACCCAATCAACATAGCAGGGCCTCCAAGAACTATAAGAAGTGATCCCTTCTGTGTATCCCGCTTATCAACAGATGAACTTGAGATATTTCCCACACCACCAACAATCATAATCGGTTTATGATAACCCCATGATAATTCAGATTTAGCATCTTGTGTGGATTCGAAAGTTCTAAAAAAACCAAGAATATTTGGTCTGCCAAATTCATTATTAAATGATGCTCCTCCAATTGGTCCCTCTGTCATGATATTCAGTGAAGAAGCAATACGATCAGGTTTACCAATTGTTTTCTCCCAGGGTTGCTTATGATTTGGCATCCTTAAGTGAGAAACAGCAAACCCAGTCAAGCCTGCTTTTGGCATTCCACCTCTACCTGTAGCTGATTCATCCCTTATTTCTCCGCCTGAACCAGTGGCAGCACCAGGATAAGGAGAAATAGCAGTAGGATGATTATGTGTTTCAACCTTCATCATATTATGAATTTCATCTTCAATCTTGCGATAGGAGCCATCATTATTTTGATTTGGAGAAAACCAGCAACCTCGACCCCCTTTCATTACTGCTGCATTGTCTTCATAAGCTGAAAGCACTCCATGAGGATGTGATCGATAAGTATCCTTAATCATTGCAAACAGACTATATTCTTTCTTCAGTCCATTAATAGTCCAATCGGCATTGAAAACTTTATGCCTACAATGTTCAGAATTAGCCTGGGCAAACATCATAAGCTCTGCATCAGTTGGATCTCTATCTAACTCTACAAACTTACCTAATAAATAATCCATTTCTTGGTCATTCAATGCCAAACCCAAATCAATATTACTCTGCATTAAAGCGTCTATTCCTTTTGATAAAATAGGAATACTAGACAATGGTTTAGGCTCATTAACATTAAATAGCGACTGTAATTTTTTTTCATCCAATAAAATAGTCTGTGTCATTCGATCATGCAATTGATCCAAGAGTTCATTCAATTTATTGGATTCTTTATTATCTTTAAAAACAATCGTATAGATTAGTCCTCGCTCTATTCTTCTAATCTTTTTTAAACCAGAGATTCGAGCTATATCAGAAGCTTTACTTGACCAAGGAGACGTGGTTCCTAATCTTGGAATTACAATAATTTTTTGTCCATTATTGGGTCCTGCTTGCCAATCAGGTCCATACGATAGAAGGGTATTCAAAGTTTGTTCTTCTTGCTTGTCAAGCGATTCAGAAGCGTCAAGAAAATGAACATACCTTGCGCCCAAGGAATTAATATTAGGATCTATTTTTTGCAGTGATACTAATAGTTGATTGAGTCTGAACGGTGAATGGGAAGCAGGACCATTAATTTCAATCATGATGAAGCTGCCTAATTAAATATTATTTGTTTGGAGTGTCATCGGGTGTAAAAACTTGATTGGGCAATTGTGTAACATTATCAACTTCAGCTTTACTGATCTTACTGACACCTTGTTTATCTACTTCATCAACTCTGAGTACAGAATGCATTGGTATATAAGTACGCTTGACTCCTTTGAACTCCGATTGTATTTTTTCTTCTGAAGGGTCAATGACAACTTTGGATTTTTCTCCAAAAATTAAGTCTTCAATTTCAATAAATCCTAAAAGATTACTATTGGAAACGTTATTGGCATAGACCTCATAGACTTTGCCTTGGTTTGTAAAGATAATTTTATATAGTTTTTTAGATGACATTGATTGTTAGTCTTCAACAATTAGAAAGAAGATTATAACTCAGTTCCTTTTAAGTTTGTAATTGAAATGGATCAAAATTAATTATTAATTCATTAGAAATTATGTTTCACTCCTAAACATTGAACAATCCATAACTCTTATTCTTTTCACATCAAATGATTCACAATCAATCAAAATCAAGAAATATTAAAATTGGTATTCTATTATCAATATTTGGTGCTGTGCTTCTATCTACGAAAGGAATATTTGCAAAAATTTTATATGCCCAAGGAGCAGATTATCAAAGTGTGACCATGATCAGGTCTGTCTTGAGCTTACCTTTATTTTGGTTTTGGTTTATTTTAAAGCAAGAGATTAATATAAAAAATATACCCAAAAAACCTTTTTGGGGTGCATTTTTTGCTGGTTACTTATGCTATTACATTGGAGCAATGATTAATTTCTATGCATTAACACTCATTGATGCAAATCTCGAGAGATTAATACTTTATAGTTTTCCTGCGATTGTTGTTATTTTATCATCACTGATTCAAAGGAAAATTCCTTCAATGATCATCATTACTTCTCTAATCATTATTTACGGTGGTTTATTCTTAGCAATTGGAGGCATAAATAAAGATCTTTTTCTGGGTAATATTTATGGAGTTAGTCTAGTAATGTTATCAGCGGTATCTATTGCTATTTATTTTTTATTCAATGAAAAATTTGGGAAAGCTATAGGAAGCATTGCTTTTACAACGATTGCGATGTCAGCCGCTACCTTTGGATTGGTTATTCATTTGCTAATAACTAATAATTACTGGTGGCTGAATTGGACTTTTAACATGTGGCAAACTATGTTTCTTTTGGTCATCATATCAACTACTATCCCTCTATTTATGGTTGCTGAAGGTATCAATAAGGCAGGTGCTGAAATTTCTTCCATTGGAACTACAGTTGGACCGGCTTCGACTATTCTAATTGCTTGGCTTGTACTGAATGAAACTATGACAATTGATCAAATATTTGGATCTTTATTGATTTTATTTGGTGTGATATTTCTACAAAAAAATAATTAAGATAATAATCTCTTTCAAATGTTAATGATAATCACTATCATATTGATGATACAGAATGAAGGACTAAATATTTTTGAATATTATAGAAAAAATAAATAAGAATAAGTCAAGATACTTGAACAATACTATCAAAGGTTCAGTTCTTTTTTTTATTATTAAAGGAACAATTTCAACAATATTAATTCTCACTGGAATTTTTTTTATCGCACAATAAGGACTTCAATCAAATGAGTAATAAGAAAGTATCTATTGCTACAGCAACCCTAGTTTTTTTTATATCTTTCTCTACCTTCTCAAAGCCTGAAATGATAATTGGTGAAGCTGAAATAGAGCCTGGTATTAAGTTAATCTTTGAAGGTGGCATCAAAGATGAAATCACACCAACAAATGTTTATTTAAATGAAATAGAAACTGATGTTCACCTTGAAATACTGGCCAACTGGTCTAATGAAGCACCAAAAGGAGCTCCAAAAGGTGGGCATGTGGCCTACCTCGAAGTCGAAGCAATAATTAGAAATGAAAAAACAGGTGCTTATAATTCAGTTAAATTAACACCTCACTTAAATATGTCTGATAATTTGCATTATGCACAGAATATCAAACTCCCAGGCAACACCGATGAAAAGTATACAGTAAGATTTATAATAAAATCGCCAATCCCAGGTACTATAGGTATGCATTATGACTGGCGAAATGAAGTGTCCGATGTAATTAGTTCTGGAGGAAACTTCACCTTTACTAATCTTAATTTTGAAGAAGTTGCAAACTCTTCAAGACGATGAATATCTTACTTGATCTATAAACTTCATTCCTAGTAATTAGAGGTGAGCTGTTACTGATTTTAGATGATAAAGTTTAAATCATGATTTTTTGAAGATAGAATTAAAGTAATTAATTTATTTGTGTATACATGCGTTATCAAAAATACTTCTTTTCCATCCTTTTATTGTCTCTGACTTTTTCATGCTCAGATGAAACGGATTCGAATAATGCAATAGTACTAAACTCATCCGTTAAAGAGTTAATTAACCACACTCAAGAATTCAAAAAAGAAATATACTCTTTTGGCAATGGAATTCATGTTGCCGTTGGCTATGGTATAGCTAACTCAATAATGGTTGAAGGCATTGGCGGAAACATAATCATTGATGCATCAGACAGTACTTTTGAAGCTGAAATTATTTATAAACAGTTTAAAGAAATAAATTCAAATCCTATTAAAGCTATTATCTACACTCATAACCATGGAGATCACACTTTTGGGACTTCTTATTATTACAATTTATTTGATGAGAAACCTGATGTCATTGCACATGAATCAACGGATTATTATGTGGAACGAATCATTGGAATACTCAATCCAATCATTTCTAAAAGAAGTACGAGAATGTTTGGTACTGAGCTACCCGATGAGGATGTTATCAATGTTGGTATTGGCCCTTACCTAGGGGTCTCACAGAGCCCTGTTGGCTATATCAAACCAAACATTACCTTCAAAGAAGAACTCAAGTTAAACATTGCAGGTATAGATATTGAGCTCTATCATGCCCCTGGTGAAACCAATGACCAGTTATTTGTTTGGTTGCCCCAGAAAAAAGCTCTAATGCCAGGAGATAACTTATACAAGACATTTCCAAATTTATATACCATAAGGGGAACCACACATAGGGATGTTAAAGGATGGGTTGAAAGTTTAGATCATATGCGTTCATTTAATCCTCAGTATCTTTTTCCCAGTCACACTAAGCCCTTATCAGGACCACAGGTACTGGAAACACTGACTATTTATAGAGATGCCATACAATATGTTCATGATCAAACTATAAGATTAATAAATAAAGGATTTTATCCTGATCAGATTATCGAGATGATTCAATTGCCAGAAAATTTGTCTAGCTCGCCATTTATAAATGAGTTCTATGGAACTGTGAGATGGTCAGTAAAAAGTATCTTTAATGGTTATCTAGGATGGTTCAATGGCAATATTTCAGATTTGGACCCACTATCAAGATTTGAAGAAGCAAAAAGATTTTCAGCAATGGTTGGGGGAAAGGAAGCATTATTTCTAGAATTAGAAAAAGCTATTAAGAATAAAGATATGCAATGGGCTCTTCAAATCAGTGACCAACTGATCGCTCTTGATTATAAAACTAAGAAAACAAACAAACTCAGAGCACAAGCAGCTAAGTCTATAGCGGGTGAATCTTCCAATCCTAATAAAAGAAATTATTTTTTAAGTGCTGCCTATGAATTAGATCCTAACTATAAACAAAGCTCACTTCTTCCACAAACAGAAGCTGTTTTAAAGGAAATTTCGGTAGATATGTTTTTTGATATATTAGCGGTTAGATTAAACCCAGAAAAAGTTGAACCTGGAGAATTTCGAGTCTGCTTTAGCTTTACTTCTGGACTAAAAAGATCCATGACACTCCGGAACAGTATTGCTGAAATATCAACATTAACTTCTGATTGCGATATTCAAGTAGAAACAGATGACCAAGTATTTAAAGAAATGCTAGCGGGTATTAGAAATCCAATATTTACTGTGACTTCTGGCAAGGTTAACACAAACGGAAATGCTACTTCATTCTTGTCTTTCCTCAAAAAGTTTAGTGACTCATAGCTAGAATTTTATCGTCGAGCCTGAAAAAAACCTTTAATCAAGCTTTGACACTTTTTTTCTAAGATGCCGCCAACAACTTCAAATGCATGATTCTGGTGTGATGAATTAGAAAAGTCATAAACTGTTCCGGCAGCTCCTGCTCTATGATCATAAGCACCAAATATTAAATACTCTATCCTTGCTTGTATTAAAGCTCCCATGCACATAATACAAGGCTCGAGAGTGACATAAAGCGAACCCCCGATTCTATAATTCCCTTTTATTTCAGCAGCTTGTCTAATTGCTAATATTTCTGCATGAGCAGTTGGGTCATTAAATCCTATGGGTTGATTCCCTGAAGCAGCTAATACTTTATGATTATCAACAAAAACTGCTCCAACAGGAACCTCTCCAATATTCTCAGCTTTTTCAGCCTGCTCAAGAGCAAGCTTCATAAAATATTCGTGAGTTGGTTCCAATCTCATTGGTGTGGCTTGGTTTCTATATTTAATTGGCCTTCCAAACCTGCATTTCGGTGCTCTTCGCTTTTTTGATAGTCCTTATTCATAACCATAGATCGCATGGCTTTTTTACTTGGGTATTCTGCTATCGCAACCATATCCCAAAGCTCCTCAACCTCTCCAAGAACTAATCGGCTCACATCCCCGCTAAATAAAATTCTTCCACCTACTCTTCGAAGATGCTCTTGCACCTCCTTGGCATATATCTGGTAGGCTTCTTGTCCAGTCAAATTAGTTTGTCTTCCATCTTTATATTTGGCTTTATTCTTAAATTTTAATAAATTGACCATGTGGATGGTTGTCTTTGTGTCACCTATTAGAAATCCAGCCATTTGCTTTGCATTTGGTCTTAATTTGTTTTCGACTTTCATAAATTATTTTCCTTTTGATAGATTTAATCACCTGGATTAGTTGATTTAATAAATGTTGTGATTATTGATGAAATCTCTTCAGGCTTCTCTTCTTGAATGAAATGACCCCCTCGTTCAACAGTTATATGAGCTTGTCCTTGAGCTCCTGGAACGACTTTCAAAAACTGCTTATCTGCTCCTCTTGTAACAGGGTCGTTATCTGAGAAAGCACAAAGAAAAGGTTTAGAAAAGTTTGCAAAAAACTCCCATGCTTTTTTTTGTGCTTCTAGCGATGAATCATCTGGCATGGTTGGAACTTGGCTTGGCATAGCCCTAGGTCCCATTTTATAGGATTGATCAGGGAAAGGAGATGCATATGCTTTTCCTAGTTCTGTTTGAAAAGGTGATATCTTTCTTAAGCCTAGATTAATAAATAACAAATCCAAGATTCTAGAAAATTTGTTTCTTTTTCGCTCTAACATAGAAGACATCATGAATCCTATAGGAATATCCTTGGTTTCCCAACAATACTTCTGCCAATAAGCAAAACTTAATCCTTGATCTTTATCGGTTGTTCTTAATTTTCTAGACATTTCACTTAGAGTTGGCGTTTTAGCGTTTTTTCTAAAATTTTTAACCTTTTGAACAATCTCTTCTGGAACATCTGGTCTATAGGGTAGACCGGTATTTGAAATAATGACACGATCAAAACGTTCTGGATGATCTGCAATCATTCTCAAACCAATCAAACCACCCCAATCTTGTCCAAAAAAATTAAGATTTTTAAACTCATTGATTTCCAGCCACTGACCCATCCAATCAACTTGCCTTTGATACGAGTAGTCTTTTCTAGAAGCTGGTTTATCTGATTTTCCATAGCCAGGTAAATCTGGAGCTAGAACTCTGATTCCAGCTTGCGTTAGAAAAGGTATCATTTTTCGATATAAATAGCTCCAAACTGGTTGGCCATGCATACATAATAGGATTGGACCATCCTTGGGCCCCTCATCAATGTGATGTATCCTCAAATCAAAACTATCGTCTGCTTGAATAATCGTATAATGAGGTTCAAAAGGATAATCTTTCAAACCAGCAAAGCAATCGTCTGGTGTTCTTAATATTTTCATAAAGATACTTTCTTTTAGAAGTTTACAGTTATAGAGTATCAATAGGTTATTTGTGGAGCAAATAAGTCTAAATACTATTAACTAAATTTATGAATAAGATATTAAACATATTGCCTAAAGAGGCAAATAACAATTATCAAGGCAGTAAAATTGCAATCTATGGCTCAATATTATTTACAGCATTAATGCTTTTCAGGAGCTATATGCATTTATTTGAAGCTGAATATGCTGCAAATTTTATAGCTCATTTCATTGTTTTTGAAGAAACCCAACCCAACCCCAATTCCCTTGTTTACTTATTGTTTGGCCTATGGGGTCTTGAACAAATGATACTTACTCTGTTTAGCTCTATTGTTTTGATTCAATATCGTAATTTAATTCCGCTACACCTTACTCTTTGGATTATTGAATGGACATTCAGACCTATAGTAGTCGCTAATCTATACCCACTTAGTGAAGAATTCTTTACAGGTTCAACGCCTGGAAAAATAGGTACACCATACGTTATAGTCTTTTTAATACTTATGCTTGTCTTATCTTTAAAGAAAAAAAGATAATCAATATTGCTTATCAACCCGAAGAATACTTATTTAGATGATAATTTGAATTACCAAAAAGTGAATCTATGGCTACTAATTTCTTTAGGTAATGGCCTATTAGTAATTCTTCACTAACTCCCATTCCTCCATGCAGTTGTATTGCTTGTTGTGATACAAATTTTCCAGAAATTCCTATTTGATACTTGAGACCAGAAACAGATTTGAATTTTGTATGTTCATTAGCATCACATTCCAACATAGCTTTATAGAGGAGAGATTTACACATTTCAGTTTCAATGAACATATCAACCATTCTATGTTGAAGAACTTGAAAATTACTGATTGGTTGATCAAACTGCTGTCTGCCTTTAGTGTATTCAACTGTTTTTAAGTAGCAAGCTGTCATACATCCAATACTTTCAGCACTAATGCATAATGTTGCTAAATTAATGGCTTCTTGCATTAGACTAATAGCTTCTTCTCCTTTAGCTACAAGGCAGTCAGAATGAACACTAACATTATCCAAGCGTATTTCTGCACAAGTTTGCCCATCAACCGTGGGGTATGCTCTTGAAGAATTACCACTAAGACTTTGATCAATTAATACCAAAGCGAAGTCTCCATCAAGCATAACAGATGAAATAATATAGTCAGCATTACCACCATTCAAAACAAGTGATTTCATTCCATTAATAACAAGAGTATCGCCATCACTAATTGCTGTTGTAGAGGGAATTGAATGATCAAATTTTTGATTCGACTCTATATAAGCCAAAGAAATATGCTTCTCCCCCTTAGTAATGGAATCAATAAGGTTTGCTTTCATAGAAAAATTTGATTTATCTAAAATGCTTCCAGCAATAACAACAGTGCTTAAGTATGGCTCTACAACTAAAACTTTGCCAAACTCTTCGAAAAGAATAGCCAGCTCAACTGGTCCATAACCAAACCCACCTGACTCTTCTTTAAACGGTACAGAAAGCCATCCAAGTTCTGAAAACATTTTCCATAAATCTTCATCATAACCACTTTCTGAATTTATAATTTCTTCTCTTTTTTTAAATGAATAATCTGACTCGCAGAACTTTTGTATTTGATCACGAAGCATTTGTTGCTCATCTGAATAATTTAAATTCATTGTTATAAGCCTAAAATGTATTTTGAAATAATATTTTTTTGTATCTCATTACTGCCACCATAGATAGATGTTTTTCTATAATTTAAAAACTTAGAAACTGACTTGGCTGCATGCTCTGGTCCTGCAGGTTCATTCTCTAGATGACCATGAGGTCCTGGATACATAATTGCATATTCTCCTGAAGCTTCAACAAATAGCTCAGTAAGCCTTTGTTGTATTTCTGTACCTCGAATTTTTAAAATTGAAGACTCTGCTCCTGGATGACTTCCATTTTCAAGATCAGAGAGTAGTCTTAACTCTAGCATTTCCAATGCATTTAAGTTTATTTCTAGCTCATTGATTTTAGTCTCAAGATCAGGATTATTAAGCTCTGATGTGACTGCTTTCAGTTGATTCAACTGTCGAATGGAAGCACCAACAACAGCAATTCCGAATCTTTCATGGGCCAATAAAAATTTAGCATAGGTCCATCCTTTGCCTTCTTCACCAATTAGATTCTCTGTTGGTACTTTTACGTCTGTTAAAAAAACAGAATTGACTTCATGTTCTCCATCAATCGTAATAATCGGTTCAACTTCTACACCAGGTGTTTTCATATCAATAAGAATAAAAGAAATACCTTCTTGTTTTTTCTCAGTTGTTGATGTTCGAACCAAGCAGAATATCCAATCGGCATGTTGAGCTAATGTAGTCCATGTTTTTGAACCATTTACTATGTAATGATCACCATCTTTAACTGCTTTAGTTTTAAGAGATGCAAGATCAGAGCCGGAGCCAGGTTCTGAATAACCCTGACACCACCAAGTGTCAAAATTCAATATATCAGGAAGAAAACGAGTTTTTTGTTGATCAGTTCCAAAAGTATAAATTACAGGTCCAACCATACCCACCCCAAAAGGCAGTATGTTAGGACATCCAGCTAGACCAAATTCTTTTTGAAAAATATAAATTTGAGTTGAAGACCATCCTGTTCCACCATATTCTTCTGGCCAGTTATAGCCCATCCAACCTTGGAGTGATAATGCTTTATGAAAATCAATAATATCCTGCTTGGATAAACGTTCTCCATTATTTTGTTTTTGTTTTATATTTTCTGGATATAGGTTTTCAATCCAACTCCTGACTTCATTTCTAAACTGAATATCTTTCTCTGTAAAACTAATTTCCATCATTTACCTTTTTTGAAATCAAAAAAACACTAATGGTAATATTGTTGTTATAATATTACCAAGGTAATATTATAGTATAAATATTACCAATATAAAATACTCAAATTTTCTTTTCTTGGTAAAAAATATCAATTTTTAGTTTTTATAGATCACACCCTCTTTGATCACAACTTCTACCTTTTTAAGAGTAGAAATATCCTCTAAAGGATTTCCAGAGACAGCAATAATATCTGCTAACTTACCACTTTGAATGCTTCCCATTAAATCACTCATACCTATAAGCTCTGATGCAATTGATGTGGCTGACTTAATGGCTTCCATTTCACTCATACCCGCTTGCACCATATAGATAAACTCTTGGGCATTTTCGCCATGAGCTGAAACACCAGAATCAGTGCCGAAGGCTATTTTTACACCTCTTTCATAAGCTTTCCTAAATGTTTCTTGTATTGCAGGTCCTATAGCTAATGCTTTCGGTCTAACTATCTCTGGAAAGAAACCTGGTTGTTGAGCTTTTTCTGCCACCCAATAACCAGCCATGATTGTTGGTACATAATAAGTTCCGTATTTAACCATAAGTGACATTCCTTCTTCATCCATTAAGCTTCCATGCTCAATAGAATTGACACCTGCTCTAACAGCTCTCTTTATTCCTTCAGCTCCATGAGCATGAGCTGCAACTGTAAAATCATAATCTTTTGCTGCCTCTACTATAGCTAGAATCTCGTCTTCTGTGAATTGTGGGTTCTGACCATTTTTAGCAACACTCAGCACCCCACCAGTAGCTGTAATCTTAATCAAATCTGCACCCGATTGATATCGAGATCGCACACCTTTAAAAGCTCCATCTCGGCCATCAATTACTCCATCTACTGGAGTTGGAATATGAAAAATATCTTCTCTGACTCCATTGGTTGGGTCTGCATGACCTCCTGTTGTTGCTAAAGACTTTCCAGCAGAAAATATTCTTGGCCCTGAAATAATACCCTGATTAATTGCATTGCGTAAACTAATGGTCACATTATCTGAATCACCTAAATTTCTTACAGTCGTAAATCCAGCCATGAGAGTTTTTTTTGCATTCACTACTGCTCGAATTGCCCGATCAGCAGCCTCAAATGAAAACCTCTCTGAATATGAATTCTTATTATACTCACCATCCAAATGTACATGCATATCCATCAAACCAGGTAATACTGTGTATTTTTTTAAATCTAAATAAATGTCATTCTTTTGAGGCTCTTGATAACCATTAATAACAGATACAATTAATGTATCTTCAATAATAATAGTCCTTTTCTTATATGCTTGATTAGATTGACCATCAATTAGAGTACCCGCATGAATGATTGTAATTTCTGAATGCAAAGGGGATGAGACCATTAAAATCATTAAATAAAAATAGACAAAAGTTATATATTTGAGATTAAAAAACATTTAATGAACTCCCTAAAAGAAATTATTGATTAGTTATATCTAATCAATAATAAAACATAAATTTTTGAACTAATCTAGATTTTATATGAAGGGATCATATGCCCATTGAAGTAGTGCTTGTCTCTGTCTAGGTCTACAACACAGATCATTTGGTTCGCAGTTAGCTTTAATGCCACCAATATGTCTTGGTCCAAATGCTTTCCATCTTTTAATTTGAAAATTATCAACATCATCCAATCTTCTACCTATGAAATAACGACAATACCATTGAAACCAACCCAGAGGATCATCTGCAGTAATCCAATTTTTCTCAATCCAAACAGACATGGGTTGCCCAGATTCGATCTTGAAGTAATTTAGCTTCTTGTTAAAACCATCCTCACTTAATTTTGCATTATGAAACCATGCTTTTGGATACTCTAAAATATCACCTTTGAAATACCAACCACCAAAGACCCCCAGTTCAAGCATTTCCTTGGGAGTCAATTGAGGTTTAAAGTTATTTTCAGTCAAATGATTTTTCTATTTCAAAGGTTCAGTGACTTGTAGAGGTACCATAACATGAACAAATTCACTACCCTCCCACATCACATATGGACCACCTGAATAAGGATCTTTAGGTAAACTTTCCATTAAGCTTTCTGGCAGTAAAAGCATAAGATGCGGTCCTTCTGCTACCCAAGTTCCTTTAGATTTATCAAGATTAAATGCTTCATCATTATCTACTGGTATATCACCGACCAACATATATGAAACTCCAAAAGCAGCTGTTTCTGAATTATATTGATAGTCTTCACCTAACGAACCTTTCATATATTCTTGTAGCCAATTTTGCCATGCTGGATCAACACACATTGGATTTACATTCTCATTCGGTGGAGTGCCTGGCATGCATACCCATCCATTGCTACCCTCTTTTAATATCTTTCCATCAGATCCCATTATTGTGGCTTTATTACTAACATTTTTAGGAGCAGCAGACATTGCTATATCAATAATTTCTTGACTAGTATAATGAGAGTGATCAGAATCATGAGAGTGGGAGTTTGCAAAAAGGCTCGGACTCAAGATAAAAAGAAAAGCTAAAAAGCTCTGTGAAATTTTCATAAATAATTCTCCTATTGAAGTAGTTTTCTGTTGCATTAAAGATAATGGGGAAAAAAATAAAAATCAAATATAAAAATATTTATCGTTTTAAACTGAGATAATTCCTTTTAAATAACGAGTTGTAAAGCCACCAATCATAACTCTGTCGCCTTTTAATTCACAATCTAAAAATCCTCCTCTTATTGATATTTGATGGGCTTTTAAGCGATTTTTTTTCATTTTTTTAGCCCAATAAGGAATCATTAAAGTATGTGCAGAGCCAGTCACAGGATCTTCATTTAGGCCGATTTCTGGGAAAAAACATCTGGAGACAAAATCAACTTCTCTCCCTGGAGCTGAGATAATCAAACCTCTCGAATCTAAATTTTTAAGCATTTCAAAATTTGGATTCATAGCTTGAATATCTTCCTCAACATTAAAGACGGCTAAATAATCATCTCTCCCCATAAAATATTCAATGGGTTCTTTCCCTAAAATCATTGAGACTAAATCAATATTATCAATGGGTTTAGGGTTATCTGTAGGAAAATCTAAATAAATTATTTGTTTCTCTCTTCTTGCTTTTAGCTCGCCACTTTTAGAATGAAAAGTTATCACATTATCCCCATCAGAACTAAATTCATCAAAGAGTACTCTTGCAGAAGCCAGTGTTGCATGACCGCATAAATCTACTTCAGCTTGAGGAGTAAACCAACGAATACTATATTTATTATCGCTATCCACAATGAATGCAGTTTCTGATAAGTTATTTTCTAATGCGATGGATTGCATAAGATCATCGGGCAACCAATCCTCAAGTAAACAAACAGCAGCTGGATTGCCACCGAATAATTTATCAGTAAAAGCATCGACTTGGTAAATAGGTATTTTCACTTGTACAGCTTTATAGAGTATAAACTAAAGTTCATACTCTATAAATTCTGTGACCTTCAATGCTTTTGCTCTGGCATTTTCAACAGTATCAGAAAGGGCTAAAGCAACTCCCATTCGCCTTTCTCCATTGACCTCGGGTTTACCAAATAATCGTATTTGAGTGTCTTCTTCTATGAGTGCATTTTCAAAATTTTTGAATGTGACAGAATTTGATACACCTTCAACTAAAATAACGGCTGAAGCTGCAGGTCCTCTTGTCCTTATGTTAGAAATTGGAAGGCCGAGAATAGCCCTAGCGTGCAATGCAAATTGACTGAGATCTTGGCTAATCAAAGTGACCATGCCTGTATCGTGTGGTCTTGGACTGACCTCACTAAAATAAACATCATCTCCTTTAATGAAAAATTCTACACCGAATATTCCTTGTCCTCCAAGTTCTGACGTCACCAAATTTGCAATACGTTGACATTCTGCAAGGGCATTATCTGACATAGGCTGTGGTTGCCATGATTCTTGATAGTCTCCACCTTCTTGCCTATGTCCAATAGGATCACAAAAAGAGCATCCGTTGATATGCTGAACAGTTAGCAAGGTAATTTCATAATCAAAATCTACAAATCCCTCTATAATAACCTTATTAGCATCGCCTCTTGCACCACTTTTGGCATACTCCCATGAAGTCAGTGAATCTTGCTCTGATCGAACTGTGGATTGACCTTTTCCAGAACTTGACATGGTAGGTTTAACCACACATGGTATGCCGATCACTTTGATGGCTTCTTCATATTCAGATTGATTCTCTGCAAATCTATATGGTGATGTTCTGACGTTTAATGACTCAGCTGCAAGTAGCCTTATGCCTTCTCTATCCATAGTCAATCTAGCCGCTCTAGCAGTTGGAATCACTCTAAACCCTTCACTTTCTAATTCCAGCAAAGTTGCTGTCGCAATAGCTTCTATCTCTGGAACAATTAGATCTGGTTTCTCCAATTCTATAACTTCTCTTAAAGCATCACCATCCAGCATATTAATGGTATGAGACCTATGAGCGACTTGCATCCCAGGAGCATTATCGTATCGATCCACACCAATAACCTCGACACCCATTCTCTGTAACTCTATGACAACTTCTTTGCCCAACTCTCCACAACCAAGCATCATAATTTTTTTTGCTGTTTTTGAAAGTGGAGTACCTAATATTGATTGAGACATATTATTTTTCCTTGTTAAAAGTTATTCCATATGATCAATAGCATCTCATAAAGTTTTAAAAATACTAAGAATAAATATGAAATTTTTTACTTCGTTCTACAACAGTATAGCTCTATGGGCTAGAGTATAAAATAAGTGCTTTTTGTATTGAGTCTTTTTAATCTCTATCCAACGAAATCATTGATGAATTTAATATTCTTAAAATGACATCTCTAGTATGACTTGGATCGATAACAGCATCTATTTCAAGATGAGATGCTGCCTCAGTTGCTTTACCTGCTTGATACATTTTTGCCACTAAATTATTGTATAAGTGCTCTTTTTTTACATCATCATTCTCAGCATCGAGTTCTTTTTTAAAACCAAGCTTAACTGCACCTTCTAAGCCCATTGCTCCGAATTCTCCCATTGGCCATGATGCAATATATACTGGTTCCAAAAAGCTACCACCCACCATTGCCATTGCACCTAATCCATATGCCTTTCTAAGTACTATGGCAATAATAGGGACACTTAAATTAGTACCATAGCCAAACAAAGAAGACATTTTCTTCACTGCTCCTTGTTCTTCACTTTCAGGACCTACCATAAAACCAGGTGTATCTATCAGTGATACTATTGGGATATTATGAGCATCGCAGATTGTTAAGAATTCACCTGCTTTCTCTGCAGCAATAGCATCGATAGCGCCTCCCATTTGTTGGCAATCATTGGCAATTAATGCTACTGGATTTCCTGCTAATCTCATGAAACCAGTAATGATAGATCGACCATACACTTTCCTAAGCTCCAAAAAAGAATCTTCATCTGCTAAAGTTTCAATAATTCTTCTTACTGGATAAGCCATTCTCCTATTCTCAGGAATAGAATTATTTAAGCTTTCTTGATCTACTATGCTCCAATGCTCCTGCTTACCTTGAAAATAAGACAAAAGTTTTTTTGCAACTTGAGTGGCATGCTCTTCATCTTTTGCAACAAAGTCTATAACACCATTTTTTTCTTGTAGATCTGATGGACCTATCTCACTTGGCTTGAAGAGACCTAGTCCTCCTCCTTCAATCATTGCAGGGCCAGCCATACCAATCCAAGAATTTTTCGTGGCAATGCAAAAATCAGCGGAGCCAAATAAGGCTGCATTACCAGCAAAACAATACCCATTATTGACACTAATTCTTGGTACTTTACCTTTCAATCTTGCCCAACTGGCAAATGAAGTGATATTCAAACCTGCAATTTGAGTTTTGACATCAGTATCACCAGGTCTACCTCCTCCTCCCTCTGTATACATAATCACTGGTAATAAATATCTATCAGCTAACTCAAGCATTCGATCCAACTTCTTATGATGAAAAAAGCCTTGAGTTCCAGCTAAGACTGAGTAGTCATTTATAATTGCAATTGCATGTGCATTATTAAGGCCTATGTTATCCTTATTGATAGTACACAAACCTGTCAAAACTCCATCTGCTGCTGTAGCATCTTGAAGTTCCTCATAATTCCGTCTATTTCTTTGTGCTGCGACTGCTAATTGTCCAAACTCAATAAATGAATTTTTATCTATGAGATCACTAAGGTTTTCCCTAGCAGTTCTATTTCCTTTTGAATGTCTTTTATCTTGGGCTTGTAGGCGACTGTCATCCAGTGTTTTATCTAATCTATTATAAAGCTCAATTAATTCTGGTCTAACCTTGCTCATTGTATAAATTCTGAATTTGACTTAAAACTAAAGTTGAATTGATATTAAAATTTAACTACTGGAAAAATCTCTCAACATTTTTTTTAATTCGAGAGAATGCTGTTCTTCTTGACCGATCTTAGTTCTTGCATACTCTTCAAGATACACTGAAGCATCTTCAACAGCTTCAAGAAGAGATTTGTATAAGCCAAGTGCATATAATTCATGATGTAAGCTTTCTTCTAGAATATCTTGTATTGAATGCTTATGCGTTTCCTCTATTGGTGATATTTTCTGGCTTGGATGGCCATTTAAGCCTGTTAAGAATTCTCCAGCTTCTTGAGCGTGAGCCAGTGACTCTACAGCTTGTGCTTGCAGAAATTCAACAATAGGTATTCGATAGGGGCCAGTCACCATAATTGAAGAATGGGTATATCTAACTACACCTGCCAGTTCATATTCCATAATAGAATTAAGGATGTCACAGACTAGTTTTTCATCAAGATTTTTCATATTTTCAACCTTTTTCTAATAATTTCTTTTCTTTACTGTGAAGAATAGAATGATACCAGAAATGGAAGTAATCAAGGCTAAAATAGAGATATTTTTAAGAAAGTAATTATCTTTTAAATAAAAAAAACGAATCTATGTCTAAAAATACCTAAATGACTTATTCTCAATCCTCAAGAAATATCTAGATTTTTTAACTGAGAACTGAATGCAAAGCTCAATGAATAAATACTAATCAAATGTATCAATGTAATCAATTTTTGCATTGTTGCTTGTGTTGACATAGCTTCAGGATTTAGTAACGGGCTCTCGCCAATAATCTGAAAAATAACATAAGCAAATGTGCTAACTAAAAAAAAGAATGTTAGCAATGAGTAACTATTTTTTATTGGACTTCGAAGTAAAACAAAAAAATAACATATGGCGGCAGGCACTAATAACCTAAATCCATTAAGTGCAAAAAAAATATGTTCTTCAAGATATAGATCATGGGGAGTCAACCCTACTCCAGCAAAAAATAAAGAGCCAAAAAAGAAAAAAACTGATCCAATTAATGCCAGAAAATAACTAGTAGAATCTTCTTTAAATAATCTTGGTACAAATAAAAATCCTATTCCGCCTAGAGCAAAAGTAAGCATTGAAAGATTAAAGAATATAAAAGAAATTGTATTTGCTTGTCCTGAACGAGCATTTACCCCTCCTAAATCACTCAAAAAGTTATCGGTAAAAGAATATCCTATTTGCTCAGGATGATGAATATTGCCTCCTGGATAGAAATACATTGCAATAATCACACCGCAAATAAAAAATATTGGAATCAATCGAATTACTTTAACTGTCCAAAACCTATACATATCATGCTTTTCCAGAATTGAAAAAAGGTTATCAAACCTCTTTAAAATATCATTCATCAAAGCCTCGTTTCTTTAATAAAGCTTCAATTTTTGGCTCACTTCCTCGGTATCGAATATATTGAGTCATAAGATCATCTGAATTGCCCGCAGAATAGATATATTTCTTAAGTTTATTTGCTGTTTTCTTATCAAATATCCCTTTCTCACTGAAGGGTACAAATGCATCAGCCTCTAAAACCTCAGTCCACAAATAACTGTAATAACCCATTGAATAACCACCAGCAAAAATATGTGAAAAATATGTACTCCTATAACGAGTAGTTATCTGATCAATCAACCCTAGGGCACTCAATGTTTTTTGCTCAAAAAGATTAGCATCTTTTATCTCTTGTTTTTCCATATGCCAAGCCATATCTAAATAAGAAGCGGCTACATATTCTGTAGTTGCAAAACCTTGATTGAATTTTGATGCATTAGTAATTTTGTTAATTAATTCCTGTGGAATAATTTCATCAGTCTTATAATGCCTTGCATAGGTCGCTAGCACTTCAGGTTCAATAGCCCAATTCTCCATCATTTGAGATGGAAATTCTACATAGTCTCTTTTGACACTAGTTCCAGATAAACTAGGGTAATTTACATCTGATAATAACCCATGTAATGCGTGTCCAAACTCATGAAACAGTGTTTCCACTTGCTCAAAAGACAATAATGAAATTCCATCTTCATTAGGCGGAGGAAAATTACAAGTATTCATAACAACAGGCAATATAATGCCATCAAATTTACTCTGATCTACAAAGCTATTCATCCAAGCACCGCCACCTTTATTAGATCTTAGTGTGTAATCAGTATAAAAAACTCCTATGGGAGATCCATTGAGATCCTTCACTTCAAATGTTCTTATGTTTTCTCTGTATTTTGGTAAATCAAAACGTTCTTCGAAAGTAATATCAAACAGCTTTGTTGCAACATCAAATGCTCCTTGCAATACTCTAGATTGGCTAAAATAAGGCTTCACTTCTTCTTCAGAAAAATCATATTTTAACTGTCTGATTTTCTCAGAATAGTACCACCAATCCCAAGCAGCTAAATCAAATGTATTGCCTTCGCTTTCTATCATTTTCTGCATTTCTGCAACTTCTCTTTTTGCCGTTGCTAAACCGGGCTCCCAAACACGATCGAGTAGATCTTTAACCCTATCAGTTGATTGAGCCATGGTATTATCTAACACAAAATCTGCATGGGTATCATAACCAAGAATATTTGCTCTCTTTAATCGAAGTTTTGCAATCTTAATGGCATTGGCTTTATTATCATACTCATTATCATTGTCTCCTCTTTTGATGTATGAATTGTATAACTTCTCTCTAAGATTGCGTTGTGTGGAATATGTTAAAAAAGGATACATACTGACGCGAGTAGGCTTAAATAACCACTTTCCTTCATGGCCTTCTGATTGAGCTAATTTAGCTGCTTGGCTAATAACGTCTTTTGGTAAGCCATCAAGTTGTTCAGTATTAGCAATAATTAATTGATATCCCTCATTAGTCTCTTTTAATAAATTTTGATCAAACTCTATGGTCAGAGATGACAGCTCTTGGTTAATTTCTGTCAAGGTATCCATAGAAGCATCATCTAATTGGGCTCCCGACCTTACGAAATCTTTATGCATTTCAGCAATTAATCTAAACTGCTCAGTACTCAGATCTAGCTTGCTACGAGCATCAAAAATACTTTTAACTCTATTAAATAATGCTTTATTTAAATAAATTGAATCGTAATGTCCGGATAAAATAGGACCTATCTCAGAGGCAATCTGATCCATTTCATCATTAGTATTTGAGCTTAGTAAATTAAAAAAAGTACTGGATACTATGTCTAGATCTTTTCCAGCTCTTTCAAAAGCAATAATCGTATTTTCGAAAGATGGAGGATCAATGCTATCTACAATGGCATTAATTTCTTCCAAATGACTTTCCATACCTTTATAGAAGGCAGGTCTATAATGCTCATCCTTAATTAACTCAAAAGGAGGAATGTTATAAGGAGTTCTAAATTCATTAAAGAATGGGTTCATTTCTGCATAGGTTTTTAAGTTCAGAATGGAACAAAATACAGTAAACAGAATAAGTATGCTTGTTTTTTTCATAGAGTAATAAATACTCTATGTTTATTCTTTAAGCAAGTATCTATTCAAGAATAAGTTTTAGATTTAATGTTTGTTCAAGCAAAAAGTCCAGCAGTATAGCCAGAAGCCCATGCCCATTGGAAATTATAACCACCTAAATGGCCAGTTACATCCACTACTTCTCCAATAAAATAGAGCCCTTTGTGGCTTTTAGTTTCCATCGTTTTGGAATCAATTGCATCTACATTCACTCCTCCAAGCGTAACTTCTGCAGTTCTATACCCCTCTGTTGAAGATGGTTTAAGTACCCAATTATTCAATAAACTTCCGATTATTTTTAAATCTTTATTGCTAATTTCAGAGATTAAATGATGCTCATATTCTAGCCACCAAATTCTTTGCAATTCTTCTACTAGAGCTTTTGGCATCAATCTATTTAAATATTTTTTGATAGTTATTTTCTGATGCTTCTCTTTGGCTTCAATGATTTTTTCTTTTGCATTGAACTCAGGCAATAAATTAATTGAAATATTATCACCAGGTTTCCAATAATTGGATATTTGTAAAACAGCTGGCCCACTGATCCCTCTATGAGTAAAGAGTAAAGATTCTTTAAACTTTTTTTGATTGCATTCAATAGTGATGGGTAGTGATACTCCAGATAATACTTTGCAAAAGTCTTTCATCTCATCAGAAAACATAAAAGGAACTAACCCTGCTCTTCTTTCTATTAATGGTAAATTAAATTGCTCTGCTAACTGATAACCAAAATCACTCCCTCCAAGTGTAGGTATGGAAAGGGCTCCTGTTGCTATTATGAGAGACTTACAAACAATATTTACTGCCTTACTTGAATGATCTCTATTAGCTACAGCTTTAAGAGAATAACGATAATTTGATGCATTAGAAATACACCCATTAGTTGATGCTTCACTTTGCATTGATTGAGCTAAAAAAACATTATAGTTAGTTCTTATTTCCACACCCAAATCATTGCATTCTTTAAGCAACATATTGACTATCTCTTTGGCTGACTTCTTGCAAAAAAATTGATGATGTCTTCTTTCTTCATAATCAATTTCATGTTGCTCAACCATGTTTATGAAATCTTTAGGGGTAAAACGCTTTAGTGCACTTTTACAAAAATGTGGATTACTTGAAATGAAATGATTGGATTCAACATAGCGATTGGTAAAATTACAACGACCTCCACCTGACATTAATATTTTTTTACCAACTTTATTGGATTTTTCCAACACTAAAATACGTTTGTCTTTTTTAGCTGCTGTAATTGCACTCATCAGACCTGCGGCTCCTGCTCCAAGAACAACTACATCGTATTCCTCAAGGGAAATATTTTGTATATTCATCATAGGATTTTTAGATTACCAGTGACCTATATTATCCATAGAAGCCCATGGTTCCTGGGATGGCAGTGCACCGCCTTGTTGGAGCAGCTCAATTGAAATATTATCTGGTGATCGAATGAAAGCCATATAACCATCTCTAGGTGGTCGATTTATTGTCACTCCAGAATTCATTAAATGAGTACAAGTTTCATAAATATTTTCAACCGAGTAAGCCAAATGTCCAAAATTTCTTGCCTCTTCATCCAAATTGTCACCATCCCAATTGTAAGTCAATTCAATCTGAGCAGAATCATCATCAGGTGCAGCTAAGAATATAAGAGTAAATCTTCCACTATCATTCTCGTATCGCTTTATCTCTTTCAACCCTAATTGATTGCAGTAAAAGTTGAGTGATGTTTCAACATCACTAATCCTTATCATGGTATGTAAATACTTCATTGTAAATTTTTGCTAATCCAAATGGGTGAGGACCATGCCATTTCATTTACTGTTGCAGCAAAGTTATCTGGTGCTTCTTTTCCTATTCGTAGACTGTCATAAGTGGACCATCTACAAGTTGGATTTTGAATAACACGAATATAATAGAATGCATTTTGATCCTGATTGTAGTTCAGGTCAGACCATTGAACCTTAATTTCTTCACTGCCTATATTTTCAGAAATCGAACAATTATTTAGATCTACCACCGCATCTGTTTTTTTACAAAAACCCGTTTCTTCATTCACTGGGCCATTACTGCATGCGATATCCATAACTTTTTCATATGTATTACCATTCTCTGTCCAACCCTTGATCATTTGTATTTTTTCCAAAGGTGCATCTATAGGATCACGCTTTGCCCATATAAAAAAACTAGGTATGTTATTGCTGGACCCGAGTTTACTACCCATCGGTACTCCTTTTGAGTATGCGATTTGCAAAGCATTTTCAGTTTTTAATAAATCTTGATCGAATTGGAAACTTCCAAAGAATCGTAATTTTATCCTAGTGCCACTAGTGGCATAAACCTCTTTTCTTAACATTGCATCAAAAAGAGCTTCCCTGGTATTTTCGATAGCCCAAATAGCAGCAAGTCCTCCAGGGTTATACTGCATCAATCGATTGGTCTTCAATCTTTTTTTTGCTGGTGCAGAAATTACATCAGTGGGACCTCTAAAATCCCATTCTTCTGTATCACCTGGGTTTGAATTATGTGTATCTGTGCTTCCGATCATTCCAAAGTCCAATGGATTGAATCCAATATTATTTTCCAATTCAATACCCTTCTTTAAACCATCTCGAGCCATTGAGGTTGGGTGGATGCATCCTGTTGTCTCTCCTTGTTCACAGAGTGGTAGAAATTGTTCAAAATTACACTCCTCATCAGTTGTACCAAAACCTACACTGCATTCAGAGTTTCCTTTGACTTGAAACATTTCAACCACAGGCTCCACTTTATTCCTTTGACTCCAGTCGTCGATAGAATATAAATCCCCATCTATTGTTTGGCCAGCAAATGCAAGGCCCCAAGATCTATTAGGATTATGTGGAATTGTTAGGAATTTGCATGGCGCTTGACAATGTGATGTTAACTCTGCCCAAAGATCGATTTCAGTAAGAGCATCAAACATGGAAACCGCATGCTTAGGTACTTGATTATTTTTGAAAATTACATTGCGATGTATTTTCCCTGAGTCGGGCAATGGCGGTGAATACTCATAAGCGGCAAATGTGGTAAATTTTCCTGGCTCGTTATGTTGCTCTGCGATCTCTACGATCTCTTTCCAGGTGTTATCAGCAAAATGATGTGCTTTTGTTTTATTTTTCATCGCCTCATCGATAGCAGAAATTGGAGGTCGCACTTCGGCTTGTTCTCTTAACTCAAAAAAGAATTTAAGATCAGGATTCTCCAATCTTCTGCATAAATCTTTTGTTCCTGATGTAATTTCAGGGTCTGCACAGCCCTCATGCAAACCAAATGTTTCTGCATGATCGGTCATGGCTGCAAAGTCTAATGGTCTTGTCAATTGCATCAACTCTCCAATGCTATTTTTAACTGCTTCCCCTTTTGCAATCCTATAGGATTGATCAAGAGAAAGGCGATTACCAAAAATATAGGAATCAAATGATAAGTCTGAATGCCCATGAAGATCGCCAAAATAAACATTTTTTAATGGATCTTTTTCAGGATAAACTGCTTTCTGAGGTTTTGGCTGTTTAAAAGCTAATTCATTTTGATCTTTAACCTCAGCTTTCAATTCTAGGATATCTTTCTCTGTAATGAATGGCGATGTGAGAAAATAATCAACAACTAAATAACCGCCGACTAAGATAATAATAATCACTACTGACCAGTAAGACTTTGTCATCAATTAATCTCACTATCTATCAAAACAGCAATTAAAAGTGCGGGTACAGAACCATGATTCACCCAAGCATGGTTGGTGCCTCTTTGCACAACAACATCAAAGGGTTGAAGCTCCACCTCATCTTGATCTAATAATAAAGTCACCTCACCCTTCAATAGAATAATGTAATCAATGGTTTCTGTTTGATGCATTGCAGGATGCCTAGCGGTATCAACTCGATGATGAGCTGCGCCTACTTTTTCAAAAGCATCATGAGCAATTTGCTCCATAATATCGGCTGGAACTCCTTCAGGGTTAGGGTTGATTGCAAAATATCTAAATTTTGTTCCATTGATTGGCGGCGAAAGAATAATATCAATATCAGCTCGATCATTTGAGTCTTTCGAATCTATAACTTTTCCATCGGTATTCCATAATTCGTATAAGCCTCCGACTTCCTCACCGATGGATTTAGCAGGTGGGCCATCTATAGTAATTACTGATTTGCCTTCCTTGTTATGTCCGGTAACTATTCTTCTCATTCATCAATACCTACTGATATCTAGGCTATAGGCTGCAAAAGAAGTTGTCATAAAGACAAACATTATTAATATTTTTTTCATTTTCTTGCTCCGTTTTTTTATTATTTAATTTCTTGTTTGGAGATTATTACACCATTTTTATCGCAATATACCCAATCTCCCTGTTGCACATAAATGCCATTGAGAACAAGCACTTCTCCAATAAGACCTCGATCTAACTTTTTACTTTTTTTTGGTATCACTCCCAATGCAAAAATGCCAATATCTATGGAATTAAGTATCTCGACATCTCTCACGCACCCAATGATTATGACACCTGCCCACTCATTTTTCTGAGCATTGGCTGCGATTTGATCGCCAAGTAAAGCAACTTTTCTACTTTCTCCTCCATCAACTATTAATACTCTTCCATCACCAGGTGTTGCTAAGATGCCTTTAATTTTAGAGTTATCATTTGGTGCTTTTATGGTTTCTACTTGCCCAAAGAAACTACTCTTAGCACCATAAGATTTAAATTGATAAGGAAGAAAATCAAGATCAGGATAGTTGTCAGAAATATCAGGTGTGGAAAGTATCATATAAATATTATTGCTTCTTAAATAAATAAATACTAACTAGCAACATGAATGTCATTAAAATTTCTGCAACAATAGCACTTATTAAAAAATCTGTTCCATGAAATAACCCAGCATAAATTCTAAATAATGCTGCAAATGCCAATAAAGATACTGGCCCATAAAGCCATTCATGCTGTTTTGTATAAGCTCCTATGCAGGATAATAACCCTACTGAAAAAAAGAAGGATGTAAAATCGCCTATAAAGGTATTTTTTCCTATTGCTGTTTCTGCATTAAGAGATTCAATCATACCAAGAGATGCAGCAGCTGAAGAAGGATCTAAAAGCCATCCAAATGCTTGAATAAGCATTATCAACCCAACTAATCCTGCTAATATTCTTGCCGTCATTTACTGTCCTTTCTCATGCAGATTTATCTTTTATTAAAAATGGCAGATAAGTTAAGAAAAATGCAAATATTGCTGCCGGTATTAATGCAAATATATGAAATGGAGCATCTGGAAAGAGATTCATAATCGTGTCGCCTGTTGGCTTCTCTTTAAGATACCAAAAATTAGCATCGACTCCCAATATTAGATTAAGGATATATACAATTAAAGTTAACAAAAGAGTCAATCGAACTACAAATAAAAAATCCTTAAAGTAAGGTCTCTCATTAAGAACGAAAACACCAATACCTACTCCGAGTAAAATCAGGCCATGGCCATAATAAAAATTGATGTATTCTGGGTGTGGGTAGGCATACATCAATCCTGGTGTTATCAGTGCCATTGAAGCAGGAATAATGCCCCAAAAAAAAGCACAATGAAAAAATCTTGCTCCATAACCTATAAGATACAATCCAATAGCGATTTTAGAAAAATCACACATATGGAGTGGAATTGCTTCTTGCCAAGCCATTTGATAGCTAAAAGCATTAAATATTTGCATGAAAGCATGCGTTAAAAGTAATACTCCAACTGCAATTTTTGCATGAGCTATATTTGTATCTGATTGAGATTTAATCCCAATGATAACTAAAGTTATTAGACCATATGTAAATACCAGCGTTAGTAAATGTGCTTGATCAAATAATATAAATGGATTCATAATCATTTCTTTCAATCTGAGTCTTCCTCTTTAAATAACTTAAGAGAAAAATAACATGAAAATTGTCATTACAAAAACAATTAATAAGTGAGTGTTTCTAATATTGATATCAGAAATTGATTTTATTGCTGCCATAGTATTATTCATTCAATAATTTTATAACTTAAATACTTATCAATCCTAGTTCTTTGAACGACTTATCTTAAGAATCTGGCCACCGCTATCATTCTCCAGAAGGACATAAACTGAGCCATCATAACCGACCTCTATATCACGAAAGCGAGCAATGTCTTGTAATAGAAATTCAGTGCTTATAAAAGTCCTCTGATTGAATTCCATACGCATCAGGTCAGACGCTCTCAAGCTGCCAATAATGATATTACCAACCCATTCTGGAAACTGCTTTCCCTGATAGAAAACAAAACTTGAAATCGCTGGTGCAGGTGTTAAATCCAGCAATGGCTGAACCATATCTTGGGCATCAAACTCGATACCAAGTAATTTAGCAAAATTAATTGGTCTTCCATTATAGTTCACGCCATTAGAAATCAGTGGCCAACCATAATTCATTCCTGATTGAATCAAGTTTATTTCATCGCCCCCACGTGGTCCCATCTCAGAACTCCATAATTCATTTGACTCAACATTAAACTCCAGTCCTTGTGGATTACGATGGCCATAGGACCAAATAGCTTTAATAGCATCTGGATTATTTAAAAATGGATTATCCATGGGTATCCGACCATCATCATGCACTCTCATGATCTTGCCATAAGGTAGGCTTAAGTCTTGTACCCCAATATGCTCCATAGGTCCTTTCATGCCAACACTAAAATAGACAAACCCTTTATCATCAAAAGCTATTCGACCTCCTGCAGCAATCTCAGGCATGGTGGTATAGGTTTCTTTATCAGCTTCCCAGATCACTTGCTCATCAACCCAAACTCCATCTTTAATTCGGCCACGAACAAGCTTATTCATGGACACAGGCTGATCTTCTTTTCGACTCATAGCATTGCAATCGCTACAACGGTCACCAAAATGTAGATAAATCCAAGAATTATGTTCATAATCTGGGTGAAGAGCGACATCCATCATCCAACCTAAACCCATAGGCTGTCCTACAAATTGAAAAGAATCATCATAAGCTTTGGGTGTACCATTAATATAATCAGAACGGCTTCCATCTGGGTTTACAATAGTCAAACCCAATTCCTTTTCCGTTAAAAGTATGGTTCCATCAGGCATAGGGGCGATACCAAATGGCAGTGCATCTAAATCACTAATAATTGTTTCAACAATAAAGTCATGCTTTTGAGTAGTGATAATACCCTCTGGCACTACTATTGGAGCATCGTAGCGAAAGTCATCTAGATTGGTACCTTGACGTTGCTCAGAAATATACATTGCTAGAGCAAAAATCTTATCTTCATTTAATATTGATGACCAAGCAGGCATTCCCTTATTAGGAAAACCTTGTGTAATACTTTTAGTAATCTCGTCAACCTTACTTCCATACTTAAGATCCATGCCCACCAATGGTGATCCTTGGGCAGCACCACCAAGAGTCTTGCCATGACAAACTGCACATTCCTTTTGGTAGATCTTTGCAACAAAATCTTCTTGTATAGGAATATTTAAATCCCTAAGATTAACCGCCTTTGTATCAGAAAAAACTACTAGTAAAAAAACAGAGATTATAAAAATATTATGAAATTTCATATTTCATCCTTTAAGGTTTTGTAATATTAGTACCACAGTTAATCCTATATAAGAATTTTATTGTGGTTTATACTTTCTAATTTAAGCAAGAAGCTTCAAATGACTAAATATAATGATATCAATTTAACTGAAGTAGAAGATTTCCTTAATTCTTGGAAAAATGGAGTCATTGATATTGGAATAGCACACCAAGAAGGTAATGATTATAGACAGAATGCTAAAGCTTTCATAAAAAGACATTACGCGTTTGACGCTGGTAAAGTTCTATTCAAACCAACATTTACCAACAATGTTGCCTTCAGAAACAATCTTGAAGGGGCTCTCTCCTATTTTGTTTCTGGTGATATTTCAGAGGATTCTGGTTTTGCACTAAAACCATGGGAAGATATCCAAGCTTCGGAAGTTAACTACATAATTGAAGATAATCTTTGTGCCGTGATGGGGTGCCTTAATTTAAAACCTAAACATTCAGAAACTAAAACTAGAATTGCTTTTACTTTTATATTGGTAAACATCAATGGTGAGTTGAAGATTAAAGTGCATCACTCATCCGAAATTAAATACTAAACAAACCTCTATTAGTGGAACAGAATAAACTATGAGAGGATAGACTGATGAGTGTTGTATTACTAACCAATAATAAAAACGGCGCAAAGAATATTGATGCAAGTCGTCAAGCAACCAATAAGTCAAATCTTGAGGAAGGCATTATATGCTGGCAAGAGATACTAACTATTGATGAAGAAAAATTTCCCAACTATAGGAACTACAAGTCATCAAATAAAAACACTCAACAACAAGTCTCTGTGACAATCCCAAACAGATTAACAAAGAACTTTATTCATTATGGTCTCGATTCCCCCAATGATATTTCTTGGGTTCATATAAAAGAAATGGCAAAGAAGTATTTAGAATCAGATGATTGGCTACAAATAAATTTCTGCAAAGATTCAACCAGACAAAGTGTTGATGAGCAAGTACAAAGAAGAATGCTTAATGAATATCTTGGAGAAAATACATTCACCAAATGCAAACCAAGCATGTTTGTATATAACGGGAAACTTTTAAATAAGAAGGACTATAAAGCCCATGAAGGATCGCAAGTAAAAACACGAAAAGATATTGATACATTTGGAAACTATAAAAATAATAAGTTTTGGATTTTTCAAAAATATGCAAAAGTATCTGGCGGTCATCAGGATAATGTCTCTATAGAGACTACACATTTCTTAAATGATGCGGATGTCTATGCTAATAAAAACAAGAATAATAATTTCTTTATTGCTCAATTGGATGGAAATTTCATTGAAAGCTTATTTCCAAAATTTAAGAAAGAAACTATTAATACTAATAGAGTATTTGTTGGCAATACTGAGGAAGTTATTGATTGGATTAGAAAGATCTAGAAGATATCCAACTCTTTTTGTATGTGCTTAGCCTCAGTCAATAACCTTTTTTTTGAAAATTCTATATAGTTTTTGTCAATATCAGTGCCTATACCTTTCATCTCTGAAATAGTTGCCGCTAAAACAGTTGTGCCTGTTCCAACAAAAGGATCATAAACTATACTTCCTTTTTTGATGCCGCTAAATTTAATGCATTGGATAGGTAGCATCAAGGGAAAAGTTGCAGGATGATTACCTCTACTCACTTTTCTAAAATTATGATCGGCTTGAGCTCCTATATTTTTTGAGAGTTTGCTGGTAGGTGTATAGGGTATGAACCAGGCATTGCCAATACACTTTGGTTTATTTGGGTCGTAAGGATTTTTCTTAAGCTCCTCATTCAAAAGTGTTTCAAAATCTTCTTTTTCATCATTATCTGATCCTGACATAAATAATTTGTAATTTTTAAAACCAAGCCTTTTAGATATTTTTCTTCTAGCAACAGCTATATGCCTACCCTCACTATAAAGTTCTGGGTACTTATCATGCGTCTTATTTCTTTGTCCGATAGCAAGTCTATCCACCTCAGCATTTCCATCTTTAGTAAAATGAAATATGCTTTCTGTGGTATTGCTTACGTACCTCTTCGAAGTTATTGGTTTGTATTGACCATAGCCAGTATCATGAACAGCAATATGCTTAACCCAAGTAAAATTATTTTGTAAAAAGAAATTCTCCCTAAAGACTTGGCACACATCCATAGCTATATAAGGATCAGAGTTAATAGATCCCATGTTTAAAAAAAAGTGTCCTTTCTCTTTTAATACTCTTTGAATATTATCTGAGATTCTTCCAAGCCACTCTAAGTATTCTTGTCTTGAGAGATTATCTTTGTATTCCGCATATTTGATATTTAAATTATATGGAGGAGATGTGATCACACAATCAATTGAGTTTTCTTTTTGTTCTGACATCCAGTCAATACAATCTTTTTTTATTACTGCTGGGTACTTCATTTAACGTTCACTTTGTAAAAGAATTTCTTTAGGTAGAATAAATGCTCCTTTTTCAATATGCCACATTCTTGATACTTTATTAATTGATAGATCATCATAAAGATGAGGAAATAAACCACTTCTTTCTCCTTCTGGAATAGGATCTTCGAAAACAAGTGAATCTTTAATCTCTTCTTGATTCAACTGAAGTAAGACTAATTTTTCATGGTCTTTGAAGAAAATAGATAGCGTTAAAGCAAGCTGGCCAGAAGTTGAAAGATGGATAAACCCATCTGTTTCATCAAGTTCTGTGACAATAAAACCAGTTTTCGATGCATTTTCCCATTGATCAATTGTCAATATTTTATAAACATCATCCCTCATTCTGAACTCTCCTTCTGAATTATG
>Ga0206683_10000024_pt1 | contig 97828 bp, 94 predicted proteins | sample M280m12015metaG_FD_155483 | JGI IMG/M metagenome (GOLD analysis project Ga0206683, IMG submission 155483) | Ammonia-oxidizing marine archaeal communities from Monterey Bay, California, United States - M2 80m 12015 | ecosystem: Environmental > Aquatic > Marine > Intertidal zone | place: USA...
ATTCCATTAGATACAGCTACCACCAATCGTCCTGGTGCCCGTTTTGGTCCAAGAGCGATTAGGGCGGCATCGACACACATGGCTTGGGAAAGACCTTATGGAATGAAATTTGATCCATTTGATCGATTGGCTGTAGTAGATTATGGCGATTGTTTATTTGATTTTGGAAAGCCAGAGAGTATACCTGGTGATATTCAGTCTCATATTGAGACGATAATCAATCAAGGTCCATCGACCTTATCTTTTGGCGGTGATCATTTTGTTACCTATCCAATACTTTGTGCCTATGCAGAAAAGTACCAAACACCAATATCCTTAATACATTTTGATGCCCATAGCGATACATGGCGAGATGATGAAGAGGAAAGAATTGATCATGGAACTATGTTTTATAAAGCCATGAAGCAGGGAATGATTGATCCAAAAAAATCAGTGCAAATAGGATTGAGGACTGAAAATCCTGATACTTTTGATTTCAATATTCTTGATGGAGACTGGGTTCATAAAAATGGTATCGATGCGGTCATTGAAAAGACGCTTTCTATAGTTGGTAATCATCCTGTCTATATGACTTTTGATATCGATTGTTTAGATCCAAGTTATGCGCCTGGAACAGGCACACCAGTATGCGGTGGATTAACAACGCATCAAGCGATGAGTATTATTAGAGGGTTTATGGGTATTAATCTAATCGGTATGGATGTTGTTGAAGTAGCTCCAGCTTATGATGTATCAGAGATTACTTCACTAGCTGCCTCCCATATAGCCATGGAGATGATTTCAGTTTTTGCCAGTAAGCCTGAATTCCAATCTTAGACCCCAAAAACTCCAAAAAGCAAGAGTCCAATCATACTCAACATCATGAAAAGTCCTAGTAGCAATATTAATTTATTGTTCGGCATCTTATTAAGTTCCGCAAAAGGTTTGAAGTACTCTTTCTGAAGGTTCTGGTGGGTTCATATAATCTGGATGAATATCTTGAAGTGTATAAGGGTGTTCTAAAACAGAAGATAAGTTAAGCATGACTGAGAAATCTCCATCAGTTACGCCTGCTTTTATTGCTCTTTCTATAAGGTGATTCCTTGGTATATAGATTGGGTTCATTTCTTTCATAGATTTAACGATATTTTTCTTCGTTTTATTCCTAGTATTAATAAGCTCCATCCACGTATTTAACCACTCTTTAATCAGTACTTCATCATCAAATAATAATTTGAAAGACGTATTATTGTTATGCTCTAGGTAATCACTTAGAAAGTGAAAGGCTAGGGTATAATCGACCTCATTATTTTTCATTAAGGTTAGAAGATTTTTTAAGGATTCCTGGGATTTTTTATCTTTTGAGTTCAGTCCTATTTTTGAACACATGACATCTGAAATATCAGAATTTACTATTTCAGAAAAACTGTCTATGATTTTGCTGACACTTTTTTTTGCCTTGTCTTCATTATTATCAATCAATGGCACTAAACAACCAGCAAGTGAAGCAAGATTCCACTGAGCAATTTGAGGCTGGTTTCCAAATGCATATCGACCATGTCGGTCGATAGAACTAAACACTGTTGAAGGATCATAATTGTCCATGAAGGCACAAGGTCCATAATCAATAGTTTCACCAGAGATTGAAGTATTATCTGTATTCATAACTCCATGTATAAAACCAACTCCCATCCATTTAGCAATTAATGAAGCTTGTTTTTTTGCAAAAAGATCCAGGAAGCTAAGGTAAGTATTATCTGATTCATTTGCTTTTGGGTAATGTCTGTTGATTGCATAATCTGCAATTATTTTAAGTTCATCACTTAATTGACGAGAGGCAAAATATTCAAAGGTTCCCACTCTTAAATGACTCCTTGCCACGCGAGTGAGAATACCTCCGGGAAGAGGCGTTTCACGATATACCTGTTCACCAGTTGCTACAGCTGAAAGCGCTCTAGTTGTAGGTATATTTAATACATGCATGGCTTCACTAATCAGGTACTCTCTGATTACAGGACCAAGAGCTGATCGACCATCTCCACCTCTTGAAAATTCCGTTTTTCCTGAACCTTTTAGCTGGATATCAAAACGATTATTATTCTTCGTGATAACTTCACCTAGAAGAATGGCGCGACCATCACCCAACTGAGGGACAAAATTCCCAAACTGATGTCCTGCGTATCTTTGTGCAATAGGAGAAGCTCCATTTGGAACAGTATTACCAGAGAATATCTCAGTGTAGAAATTATTATCTTTTTTAATATTCAAACCTAATTCTTTCCCTAGTTTCTTATTAAATACAATTAATTTAGGGTCTTTTACTGGAGAAGGGTTAATCGTTTGATAAAAGATTTCTGGAAGAGAAGCATATGTGTTATCAAAATTGATTATAGTTTTCTTTGAAATGCTCATTTTTTTTAATCAATTTCTTATAATTGTTTGATGTATATTCCAATTTAAAATCGCTTGATAGTTTATAGTAAACTAACCATTAGATAACTTTAACTCTTAGTCAACAGAAAATGGACGCAATTAAAAGATTAAAAGATTTCATATATGTTCCAAAAGAAGATTTAAATTCTTTATTGAAGGCCTTTTTCTTTTTCTATTCTGTTCTTTGTGCTTGGTATGTTCTAAGACCGGTGAGGAACGAGATGGCTGTTCAGGCAGGCCTTGAAAATTTACCAGGGCTATTATCCATAGTCCTTTTGATAATGTTGATTGCGAATCCTGTCTATTCTTGGCTGGTATCAAAAGTTAATAAAGATAGGGTGATTGTCTATACGTATCTATTTTTTATTTTAAATCTGATACTTTTTTTTATGGGTTGGAATTTTCTAGATGCCCCAGGACGAGTCTTTATTGCTAAGGCATTTTATATTTGGTGCAATGTATTCTCATTTTTTGTTGTTTCAATTTTCTGGGTTGCAATGATTAATTATTTCTCCAGTAATCAAGCAAAATTATATTTTGGAATTATCAGTGCAGGAGGATCATTGGGTGCTTTTACGGGCTCATCCATTGCTCGTTATTTTTCTACACAGGTATGCGGTAATGAGACAATGTCAGATTGGGGACCTTTTTCTCTTATATTAGTTTCAGTCATCGGCTTAACCATTGCTATATTACTAAGTTACAGTTTTCCTAATCGAAGACTAGGATCGAGTTTAAATAAAACTGATGTGATTGGTGGTTCTAGTTTTGAATCCATACTTAGTGTTTTTAGACTATCTTCAATTAGAAATCTGAGTTTTTATATGATTCTTTGGACAGGATTGATGACTTTAGGCTGGATGATTGCACTGGGTATTATTCAGGAATGGTCTAATGACAGTTGTGAAAGAACTGCATTCTTTGCCAGAATTGAGCAAATAGTGACTCCATTAACTCTTTTTTGCCAATTCTTTGTAACTTCATTTATCTTGAGAAAATTAGGCACAAAAATCATTCTTGTTGTGTATGGATTAATTTTATTTCTTGCTTTACTCGCTTATGCCTCCTATCCAGAAGTGACGACTGTTCTTATAGTCGTAGCCGTACTTAGAACTTTTGAATATGGTTTTAATAAACCAACAAGAGAAACATTATTTACCTCACTACAAATACAACAACGTTATAAATCTACAGTTTTCATGGATACTTTTTTAGCAAGAGGTGGAGAAGTGCTCGGTAGTTTATTTGCAACCAAGGGAATTATTTTACTGGGATTAACTACGATGGGTGCAACTTGGTTTGCTATGCCATTTGCAGCATTACTGTCTTGGACGGGCTATCGTGCTCAAAAAATAGTCAATAAGTAATCTATAGTAATCAGGTTCATATAGTTCATGCAAAAAAAAACAGAGCGTTAAGCTCTGTTCTTAAGTCGAGTCCTTTAGGTGTCTGAAGTGAGATTTCTTCTTCAGCTCCTTGCCCGATTTCTCTTTTCGGACTTGGTGGGAATCAGTTCTTTTTCTTTGCTAGCTTATTTTCCCTGATTCGCTTTCACCTTTTAGGTCTCTTTCTCTTTTTAACTCTTTCGTCTGCGTCTTAAGTTACTTTCAAATCGGTCTTAAGAGATGATTTAAATAATACTTTTTGCCATATTTTTTTCAAGCAATATTGAATTATAAAAATAATATATTTACGCATATATTTTTTATGTCCTAAAAATGAAAAAAATCTAGATTAAGTTGATTCTATAACTAACTGAAAAATAATATTATTAAAAAAAAGATCTATAAAATAATTGTCCTATATACATTTTATTTTATTTTTATAATTCTTTTGAATGATAAGAGTACTTTGCGCAATTAATATTTTTTTCTTTAAAAAAAATGATGAATTATTTTATTCATATATAATCTCATCATTATATTAATGCGCCTGTAGCTCAGCTGGATAGAGTACCTGGCTTCGAACCAGGCGGTCGGGGGTTCGAATCCCTCCGGGCGCGCCATATGATTTTCTTCTTCAATAGCAGTTTTTTGAGTTTCTCGTATAATCCTTTTTTTACTAATCTCTATGAAAACACATCATTTAAGAAATATTGCCATCATTGCCCATGTTGATCATGGAAAGACAACTTTGGTGGATAAGTTATTACAGCAAACTAATACACTAGATCGAAAGAACCTTTCTGCAGAAAGAATCATGGACTCTAATGATCAAGAGAAAGAAAGAGGGATCACTATACTCGCAAAAAATACCTCGATTAATTGGAATGAATATAGAATCAATATTGTAGATACACCAGGCCATGCAGATTTTGGTGGAGAGGTGGAGCGAGTATTATCGATGGTTGATTCAGTGTTGTTGCTCGTGGATGCTGTTGATGGACCCATGCCACAAACTCGTTTTGTGACTCAAAAAGCATTTGAGCAAGGCTTAAATCCAATTGTTGTTATTAATAAAATTGACCGTCCAGAAGCTCGACCATTTTGGGTACTAGATCAGGTGTTTGATTTATTTGATCGATTAGATGCTACTGATGATCAATTAGATTTTCCAGTTATTTATGCCTCTGCATTACAGGGTATTTCTAGTCTAGATCCAGAAAAAATGGAAGAAAATATGGATCCCCTTTTAGAAATTATTACGACAAAAGTAAAACCACCTAAGGTTGATATTAATGGAACATTACAAATGCAAATTAGTGCATTAGATAGCAACAGCTATGTGGGTGTTATAGGAATAGGGCGAATTACCCGGGGGCGATTAAAGCCGAATGCAAATGTTGTAGTTATAGATACAAAAGGGAATAAGAGAAAAGAAAGAGTGCTTCAAGTATTAGGCCATCAAGGACTCGAGAGAGTTGATGTGGATGTAGCAGAGGCAGGAGATATTGTATGTATTACAGGGATTAATGAGTTAAATATATCCGATACTATTTGTGATCCAGAAAATATAGAAGCTCTACCAGCTTTATCTGTGGATGAGCCCACTGTCAGCATGACCTTTCTTGTTAATGACTCTCCATTTGCTGGTCTGGAGGGAAAATTTATTACTTCAAGAAAAATTAAAGAAAGGTTGGAACAAGAATTATTACATAATGTGGCACTCAGGGTCGAGGATGGAGAGTCATCAGATAAATTTATTGTTTCTGGCCGAGGTGAACTGCATTTATCCGTTTTAATTGAAACCATGAGAAGGGAAGGTTTTGAATTGGGAGTCTCAAGACCTGAAGTGATTCAAAAAGAAGTGAATGGAGAGATTCATGAACCTTTTGAGCAAATAGTGATTGATATTGAAAGTGAGCATCAAGGTCCAATTATGGAGGAGATGGGACCGAGAAAGGCTGACTTACAAAGTTTAGAGCCCAATAGCAATGGAAGAGTGAAGCTTGAATTTATCGCGCCATCAAGAGGCATGATTGGATTTCGTTCTCATTTTTTGACCATTACCAGCGGTACAGGAATCATGACCAGTATTTTTGACCATTATGGATTATGTAAGATTGGAGATATGGCAAAGCGTAAAAATGGAGTTATGGTTTCTAAGGTCCCTGGGAAAACATTGGCTTATTCTTTATTTAATTTACAAAATAGGGGAAACCTTTTTGTTGGCCATGGCTTGGATATTTATGAAGGACAAGTTGTTGGATTGCATTCCAGAAGCAATGATTTAGTTGTTAACCCAACCAAAGCTAAACAACTGAATAATATTAGAGCAGCTGGGAAGGATGAAGATCTCATCTTGGTTCCCCATATAAAGCATACACTAGAGCAAGCACTCGAGTTTATTGAGGAAGACGAACTGGTTGAAGTGACACCAATGTCTATTCGAATAAGAAAGAAGACTGGTTGGAAACTTTAATGCCTACCAAGGCATAGGAGTGCCGTCACAATTAACAAAAAGTGGTTTGGTATTAATGGATAATTGATCTATGTATTTCATCATATTTTGAACTGATTCAAGAGTAGTAATCATTGGTATTTTTCCTTCTTGAATCATTTTTATAAGAGCAACAGGAACCATTTTTGTTAAATGTTCTGGTATTGGATCTCCTAGTTTAAGGTCAAGAAATCCCCTAGTATCAACCATTCCAGGATTAATCAATGAGACAATAATATTTTCAGGTCGAAGCTCATAGTAAAGGTTATTAACTGCTAAATGCAATGCTGCCTTACTGGCTCTATAGGAGTAAAGAGTAACTGGCGGTGCAATTTGTGTAATGGAACCTGCTCCGCTTCCTAGAAAAATAATTTTTTTCATATTCGACTCTCGAACATTCTCAATTAGTGTTTCAGTAATGCGAATTGGGCCAATAGCATTGACCTCAAAACTTTCCGTAAACATACTATAATCAATCTGGCCGAATTTTTGAGGATCAGGTGCTCCTAAATACGCAGCATTATTAATCAATATATCTATTGGTTTTCCATCTAATTTATTTGCTACTTCCTGAACACTCTCTTGATTGGTGATATCAAGATTCATCAAATCAAGATTATCGTGATTTTTTGACAACTCAATTAATTCTTCAGCTTGGCTTGTATTTCTGCAAGTAGCAATAACATCCCAATTTCTTGAAGAATATTGCTTTACAAATTCCAGTCCAATCCCTCGATTAGAACCTGTAATAAGAATAGTTCCTAGACTACTCATGTATTTTTCAACCTTGGTATCATTGGGTATCCCCATTTTTCATTACTATTTTTTCGATCAATAGAAGGCATAACGCAATACTTACCTTCAGTAGTCATTTGATTCCATTTCTTGTTATCAATTTGCCAACCCTTATCTCTCATTTCATGCATTAACTCCCAGTATACTTTGAGAATAGTATCTTCATGTCTCCCAACAATATTAGGCATATCATTGGGTCCATATTTTGGTTCTTGTGCTTCAGCTATAGCTTTATCTTCATAAATATTTTTAAGGTTCCTTTCTAGAGCAAAATCATCCATTTTTTTATCGGTCATAAAGTTTCTAAAAAAATAATATCGCATCATTGTTGAGGTTTGTGTAATGGGCGTTGAAAACTCATAAAAAGCATTGAATTGACCAGAGTTAATAGCACCAATCTCTACCTCACCTCTTAATGTTGCTCCCGCTGTAAAATATTTTAGAATTGATTTAACTCTAGTGCCTTTTTCTCGAATGCCTTCCCACTTACCTTCGCTAGGTGTGGAATCAGTTTCTATATGAGCAGTTAAGCCATAATCAGTTTTTTCAACAACATGTGGAGGAGGACGGTATGGATTATCTTGGTCTTCAAATTTTATACCATGAACCACTGGAAGATGGACGTAATCAAGATTGCTAAATTTAGCTGTATGAAAGTTGGATTCAAATACAACGTCATGTTCTAAAACAGTATAGCTCGGATCATTTATTTCAGGGATATCAAAAATAGGGTTTGCATTTTTTAAATCATCTCCAAGGAAAGTCCAAATAAGTCCATGTTTTTCCTTGGTTGGATAGGAATCAATTTTTACACCTGGGGCAGCTTTTTTAGGATCTTCATTGCCAATAGAAGGCATTCGAATGCATTGGCCTAATCCATTGAATTCCCAACCATGAAATGGGCATGCAATTAAGCCTTCTTTGCTCAGACTGCCATTAGCAAGGCTTGCTCCTCTGTGAGGGCAGACATTATTCAAGCAAACAGGTGTTCCTTTATTATCTCTGAACAAAACAAAATCAGAACCTAGCATTTGAACATATAAGGGCTCGTCTAATAAGTCACTGCTTCTAGCTGCAACATACCAAACGTTTGTATACATTTATTGTCCTTTTTTTACGAATGAAAAATCTCAGTTCGCTACCTACTTTCTAATGTTAGTATAGTCAGAGTTAAATTTAAATAAATGAACAACGTGTAATCAAAGAAGAGTTTAAAAAAATCGGACCTTTATTTCTTATGCCTAATGTAGGCAGGATGAATGCTTTGAGTTTTTTTCCTGTTGCCATGCTCAATACTTCAGTATTTGCATTTATGAATTTCATGCAACCGTATATTCTTTCTGAGCATTTGGGTATAGCAAGAGGTATTCAAGGTACTGTTGTCGGCTCGATAAGTACTATGCAAGAATTAATCATTCTTTCACTTACAGCTTTAATGGGCGCATTAGCAGATAAACTTGGTCGCCAACCTGTTTTCTCTCTTGGATTATTATTAATGTCTGTGGCTTATTTTTGTTTTCCACTAGCAACTGAGTTATATCACCTTTATTTAATTAGAGCTTTATTTGCTATTGGTGTGTCAGCTGCATCAACTGTTTTAATAATCTATACAGGAGATTATCCTCAGGAAAAATCCAGAGCTAAATGGAATGGATTTATGGGTTTATTCCAAGGATTGGGAATTACTATTACTTCTTTATTTTTAACAAAGATGCCAGCTATTTTCCAAGAAAAAGGATTTGATGCAATTCAATCAGGAACTTATACGCTTTGGATTGGAACTTTTATTTGTCTGACTGCTGCAATACTAGTTGCAACGATGCTAAAACCAGGTTCAAGGCAAAGTAAACCCTCTAGATCTTCACTAAAAAATTTATTTCGAGATGGACTTTTTGCTGCAAAATCAGATTCAAGAATAAGATTGGCTTTTGTAGCATCAGCTGCAGCAAGAGGTGATATTTTCGTAGTTGGCATTTTTACATTTTTATGGATGTCCAACTTTGCTTTGGATAATGGCCTTTCAATTAATCAAGGCTATGCAAGAGGGGCATTTGTGATTCCTATTATAGCCGGTACTGTTTTAATAACTTCACCTATCTTTGGTTTTATTATGGACCGTATTGATAGAATCTATGGTGTTATGATTGCATTTAGCTTATCCACAATTGGTTATACCATGATGGGATTAGTTAATGATCCTATGTCTAATACAATTATACCTATAGCTATAATATTGGGTGCTGGAGAGGGTGCATGCATTATTTCATCCACAACATTAATAGGAAAAACGGCACCGATTACTATTAGGGGAACGGTTTTCGGTGCTTTCGCTATGTGCGGTGCTATTGGGCAAATTATTGCTGGAGGAGTAGGCGGTATTTTATTTGATTATATTTATACTGGACCATTTTTATTAATGGGAGGTATGAATTTTCTAGTATTACTTATGGCTATTTATACTTGGCTGAGCCGAAAAAAAGCGAGCAATAGTTCATAAAATAATAATTGAGCGTCAACTGTACGCGTAAAGAATAATTTAAGTTTAATAAAACAATAGGAGAAAAAAAATGAGTCAAGCACATCCATGGCTGGAACAAATTCCTTGGACAACTAAACAACTGCCAAGAGACCAACTAGAGCATAAGATACAAAGAGCTCTAACCTTAGGTAATATCGGCATGTTAGGAACACTTGGTCTGAATGGTCCTATTGTTAGTCCATTGGAATTCTACGCTGATAACATGGCCATATATGTTCTTCCTCAGCCTGGTAGTCCTAAATTAAAAGCTATGCAACGTGATCCAAGAGTTTCTTTTGCTGTCGCTGGTGTAATGGCTGGCTGGGTTGCAGCACAAGGGGCACAATTATTTGGTAGAGCTGAATTATTGGAGCCTGGCACAGAAGAATGGAAGTATGGTATGGGTATTTTTAGATGGCAAGCATCTGCAGCAGAAATTGGAACTGGATTTGATAAAGCACCAGAATACACCTTAATGAAGTTAGATCCAGATAGAATCGTTTATACAGAGCATTTTCTTAGGAAAGATGGTTTTGGGCCTAGACAAATATGGCGAAAAGATGAGAAAAATGAACAAGCTTCCGATGGTTTTACTGAAGCGAATAAAACCTAAATATTTATTGAAAATGATCTTTAGGTATTTTTATAAATTGAAAATAAGCACCTAAAATCAAAGTTAATAATCCTCCATAATAAAAAGGATAAGTCATATCTAGGTTATAGAGAAAAGCTCCCAAAGGTGGTCCAAAGATCATTCCAACCACTGGTGCTGCAGCTAGAAGACCAGCTACCTCTCCTTGTTCATTAGACTCAACGCTTAGGGTTGCTCCTGCATTAAGCCCTGGAGTAATCATACTGAATGCCACTCCAATTCCTGAAAACGCTAGATAAAACTGAGATAAATTTTCTACATGAGTTATGGCTATTAAAACTGATCCAAAAATTAAGAAACAGATCCTTAATAATGTTTGTGAAGAAATACTAAATATTTGTAAGACTACAGCTTGCATAAGGGTTGTTGTCAAAGCCATGGAGAGTAGCGAGATGCTTGTTGCTTTAATAATCTCACTTTGACCAATTACTCCTAATTTATCCTCAATAAAAAATGCAGCTATAACTTGAGTTCCTGTAAACACTAAAAAAGCAATACACCATCCAAATAGAAAAGGAAAAATTCTTTTATCATAAAATCTGAGGGAAGAGCTTGGAGATTCTAGATTTCTTACTTCAGGTTCCTTTAAATATTTCATAGCAAGAAATCCACCAAAAATAGCTATCAGTGCACCAACATACATTGGAAATAAGGGGTGTATAAATGCTAGACCACCTCCTAAAACTGGTCCTATCATAGTCCCTATTCCTGACGCCATACCAATTAATGCCATTCCTTTAGCTCTTTCAGATGGCTTTGTATTGTCTGACATATAGGCAACTGCAGAAGGCTGTATACCGCCAATCATACTTCCATAAATTAGCCGGATTATAAATAACATTATAAATAGTTGCATGGGTGCCAATATTTTCCAAATACCAATTTGTATACCAAAAGCAAATAAACAGTAAGCGACTGCGTAAGAAAAAAGACCAATAATAAAAACAGGTTTTCTTCCAATTGTTTGACTTTTTTTACCCCAATAATAAGAAGAAAAAACTAAGGCAACATTTGAGATTGCAATCAGGATTCCAAATTGATTGGTTGTAATACCTATACTTCTAGATAGTGGGGCAAATATTATATACAAAAGAGAAAACCCAGTACCATAAATAACCAAACCAATGATTAATATAACTTTATCCAATGCAATCTTTGGTTTTTGTTCCACTATTTTTTAACTTTATTTTTCATTATTGCTAACTGTTCTTCAGTCGCTGGTTGTTGATATTTTTCTTTCCATTGATCATAAGGCATTCCATAAATAATCTCTTTTGCTTGATCGTTGTTAATATTAATATTCCTAGATTGAGCTTCTTCTAAATACCACTTACTGAGGCAGTTTCTACAAAAACCAGTAAGATTCATCAAGTCTATATTTTGTAAATCGGTTTGATTTTTTAAATGATCTATTAGCCTTTTAAAAACAGCTGCCTCTAATTCTTTTTCTTGATTTTTTTTCATGATAATTTTGTGAGATATATATAAACATAATATTAATTAGAATAGTAAAATATTCATTATTAAAGTTAAAAAAACAATAGGAAGAATTATGGAATTACCATTATCAGGAATTAAAGTGATAGAAATGACTCATATGGTTATGGGACCCGCTGTTGGTGCAATACTTGGTGACTTGGGGGCAGAAGTTATAAAAATAGAGCCCATAGGGGGCGATAAAACAAGAAATCTAAAGCAATCAGGTTCTGGCTATTTTCTCACCTACAATAGAAATAAAAAAAGCATAGCGTTGGATATTAAAACTCCTGAAGGGAAAGAAATAGTTACAAAGCTACTTAGTAATGCTGATGTTTTTATCGAAAACTTCAGACCTGGCGCTATGGATAAACTGGGTCTAGGTTATGATGATTTAGAGAAATTAAATCCACGTATTATTTATTGTTCAGCGAAGGGATTTTTGAAAGGGCCCTATGAACACAGAACAGCCTTAGATGAAGTAGCTCAAATGATGGGCGGTTTGGCTTATATGACAGGACCACCAGGTAGACCTCTAAGGGCTGGCTCTTCTGTCATTGATATTATGGGTGGTATGTTTGGTGCCATTGGAATAATGGCCGCCTTAGAAGAGAGACATAGAACTGATAAAGGTCAGAAGGTCACAAGTGCACTCTATGAAAATGTAGTATATTTGATGGGACAGCACATGGCACAAACGGCTACTACTGGTTCTGCGCCTCCACCAATGTCGGTCAGAGTTTCCGCCTGGGCGGTGTATGATATTTTTGAGACCAAAGATGAAGAGAAAGTATTTGTAGGTGTAGTCAGTGATGGACAATGGAAATTATTCTGTGAATCTTTTGAAATCAATGAATTCATTGAAGACAAAGAGATGGATCTCAATGCAGGCAGGGTCGAGAAAAGAGATATCATTATTCCGCATATCCAAGCTTTATTTAAAAACTATAATAAGGCAGATTTAATGGAAAAATTAGACCAGACTGGACTACCTTTCGCTCCTATTTCAAAACCTGAGGACTTATTTAATGATGAACATCTAAATGCCTCAAATGGTTTAATTGATATTAAGGTTCCCTATAAAGAAATGACAACAAAACTTCCTTCCTTGCCTATTGAAATGAAGGATCAAAGGTTTGATTTGCATCATCCAGTTCCTGAAATCGGAGAACATAGCAAAGAGATTTTAAGAGAAATTGGTTGCGATGAAAAAACCATTGAGGCTCTATTTAGTAAACAAATCGTCTCTTAGTCTATATCTATAATTGTAGGCTGTTCACGAAAGTAATTGAGCGACTTAAAGCCTGCGTAAATACCAATTAAACCGACCACTAGTGAAACGATAGACATGGAGTAGGTAATTAAACTTTCATCTTTAAAAACAAAATCAGTGATCAATGCCACACTTGTTGGTCCAAGTGTATAACCCGTCATACTAATAACAAAGAAATAGACTGCAGTGACTTGCCCTCTAATTTGATTTGGAGTGATATTAATCATAGCCACAGGAGCTAGTGCTGTTTGGCCGGCGGCCATGACAATTTGTGGCATAAACATTAGTGTCGCTGTTTGATAATTTGGCATCAATGGAACTAAGACTGCTGCAATAGTCAATATAATCATACTGTATGCAAAGAGCATAACATGGGAACTATTGTTATATTTTTTGTATAACTTGTCACCAAGCCAACCACTCATAGTAGCTCCAAAAGGACCTCCTATTAGAAATGCAAAGCCTAACCACAAAGTGATAGTGGGTATAGAAGCACTGTATGCACGAATATACATTGTGGGTAACCAAGAAAGAAAAGCATACCCAATTAAAACTGAACAGGCCATGGATAAGAATAGCCATCCATAGGCTTCTTTTCTTTGATAAATAAATCGTATGGTTTCTTTAATAGAGATCTCTTCGCTTGAATCTCCACTTTTATTAACAACTGTCATTATCCCTTTTCTGGATGGTTCCTTAATCGAAGCCATTAGTAGTGCAACCAATAAGCCAGGTATTCCTATAAAGATAAATAAGGCTTGCCATTCATAGATTTGTCCTACTATCGGTAGAATAATAGGTGGAAAATCAGCAAAATAGGCAACTATTTGGCCACCCAGAATTAATGCAATACCTGAACCGACAGATACTCCCATATTGAAAAATCCCATTGCTGTGCCTCTTTTTTCTTTTGGAAAGTAATCGCTGATCATTGATAAAGCACTTGGGCTTAGTGTTGCTTCACCGACACCAACCCCAACTCTTGCAATAAATAATTGGATATATGTTTTGACGATACCTGTTGCTGCCGTCATAAAACACCAAAAAGTGATTCCAATGCCTATGATTGTTCTTCTACTTTTTTTATCAGCCAGCCTTCCAATTGGTATACCCATGGTGGTATAGAAAAGAGCAAATGCAAAACCAAGTATTAAGCTCATTTGACTATCAGTCAAGTTGAGGTCAGATTTTACATCGGTCACAACCAGAGACAGTAATTGCCTATCTAGAAAAGAAAGAATATAGGCAAGGGTGAGTATAACTACTCCATACCAAGCTTGCTGAGATGATGGATAATTATTCTTATTCATCAGCTATTTTTTTAATGAGTGTTAGGTTTTAATCTTCCAATGGTGGTGCTGGAGTTTGTTCTCTTGAATAATACTCTAGGCTTGAAATACTTGGTCCATAGTCCTCTGTAGGTGCAGATAACATCCCAGGGTACCTTTCTTCTGAAAAATCCCTAATATGTTTTGGAATAATATCAATGTTATCTGATTTCAACATTGTACTCATATACAAACAGTGACCTGGAGTTTGACCCATAAGCATCCAAGGTAACCAAGGAGTAATTCTATTCCAAGTACCAGTGTAATCAACTGAGGTTAATTCTGGATTTTCTAGATCTTTAGCGGAAACAAAATATCGCATCATTTCAGAAACTTGTGCCATTTTACCAGATGATTCTCTAACCCATTTATCCGGTTGAAGTGCATTGGGGTAATACAGATGCATATCAGTATTCAAAGTAATAACATCTCCTGATCGCTTCCAAGGAAATAGCAAAGGTATTTTTCTCGGTTCACCTTTTTCTCCACCACCAAAATCTTCAGGTGCAAGAATCAGCCACTCTGAAATAGTATAGTTAAAGGGGTCATTGGCTACATGAACAACATCAACCACTTCATCAGTCCATGGATTAGTCCATTGATCAATCATTTGTCCTGTTCTTGAATCAGTATAGAAAATGACTTCTTTATTTAGTCGTCTAATGCTTCCATCTTCAGCTGCCGGCATTAATCGCGTGCATAAAAAAGTTTCGAAACCACATAATTGTTTAACAGCCTCACCTGGTTTGACACCCAAGATTTGTCCTGTGGTATAACAGATTGATTCTTTTTCAGAATCAAGATCAGCTTGAATTCTCGCCCAAGCATCTCTATTCCATGTATTGGATTGAAAATTTATTTCAGTCTCAAATTGTATTGACATTTTTTTCTCCCTTTAAAACTATTTTTTATGAATGAGAATAAGCAGTGATTATTTTCCCATTCTTGCTATTAAACATTCGTAACATTTCGTAACTTTTTATTTTGACTCTCTTAAAAGATGATTGATTATTAATTTTCTAGTTGCCTCATCTTCAATTCCTTCAACTTTCATTCTGTTTCCAGGAATATATTGTTGTGGATTGGATATGAAACCATCGATTGTCTCAGGTGTCCACATTAATCCACTCTCTCGTTGTTGAATTAAAGCTTCTGAATAAGTAAAGTTCTTAGCAACACCTGCGGGCTTACCAAAAATTTGATTTAAGTTTGGGGCCATTCGATCTCGATCACCGCTCTTGATTGAATGGCAGAACCTACATTTTCCACCATCCCAGTTTTTGAAAGCATTTTCTTCTAGAACTTTTTGTTGTTTTGTTAGCTTGGGAAGCATTTTCTGATAGGAAGAATTAGAATCATAGTAATTAGGTAAATTGATTTCAGAAGTTAAATCTCTGATAGCCTCTTCAGATAGATTAGTTTTTGTAGCAAAAGGGTAAGCTCCAAAAATAAGAAAGGGTAAGTAAAAGGAAACTGATAAAAGAATAATAATCAATAACCAATGACGTTTTTTTGCTGTTTTAAGGTATTTTTTCATAATAATTAGGCAAATATATTCAAGCTAAAAACCCGATAACGAATCATGTGATAAATTCTAAAAAATATAATAAAGAGAATTAGAGTGATATAAAAAAAACCAAAAGCACTGTGTAAATAGCCAACTGTGACCCATAATCCATGGTTGATAGTATCGATACCTGGAACAAATTGAATCAATCCATCCCACCATGCGCTCATCATTCCTGAGATACCTTGTGCAATAAAAGCACAATAAAGGCTAAATTGAAGGACATGAATTTGTGCGTAAGCAAAATCCGGTAATTTAGAATTATTATTCTGAGGGGTAAAGATGAACCAAAGTGCTATTCTAAAAAAGCTGCACACAAATAACAATGACCCTGTTGCTATGTGAAAATTACGTAGAAGTAATCTCTCTGGAGATTCAGTTGGTACGGTCGGTGTTTCAGACATATTCTTAAAGACAACTAAAAATAGCAAGAATACTATCCAGCTAGTGATTGAAGACAGAGTTTTTAATTTATGATCATTCATAATATTTCTATAGTGTTTATAAATGATTTGAATTTATTTGCAATAGCTTCTGTATCTAAATCGGGTCCAAGATTTTTTCCTTTTATTTCATGAGTTGTTGAATCAGATTTAATGAGTTTCGTTTTTTTAAAGAATGGATACATGACATCGTCTTTTGAACACATAACCAGACAGGGACATTTTATACTTTTAAATGAATTAATAAGATCCTGATCCCATATTGCATGATGAGATTGATGTGAGGAATAATGAGCTCTAAGTGCATCAAGTGTTTCTCTATGTTGTAATGCTAAATTGCCAGTAGCACCAAGAACCTCTCCAGTTAAATGCCAGACAGTATTGAGAAAATCACCATTTTCATCCGGTGACCAATCAGTATTCATATTTTTTAGTAATTCAATTTTTTCTTCTTTATCAGCAAAAAAAGGACCAATCATACTTAAAGACATAACATTGTTAGGTCGTTCTAAGGTTATCTGTGTTGCTAATGATGAACCGGTATGATGTCCAAATAAATGAAACTGATCAAGATTAAGGAAATCGATTACTTCAATTATCCATCTTGCATAATCACCAATTTTAGGAGTGCCAATGGGGTCAAAGCTTTGTCCAAAACCAGGTGTATCAATGGCATACATGTTCATTCCACTCAGTTGTTTCATCATTGCCTCAAACATTAATGAAGAGCTTGGTGTTTGATGAAGAAAAATAATGGGTAGACCATCGCCTTCTGTAAAGCGGTAGTGGCATTGACCAGCTGAGGTATCTGCATAGGCTTTTTTTATCATTGCTATGTAGTTTCTTGATCTTTTTTGAAGTTTTTACCAGGTGACTTAATCAATATAAATACAGAAGCTATAAATAAAATAGCATTCACAGAAGCAATCAATAGAAATGGTCCTGCTGGAGAAATATCAAATAGACGACCACCAACTGATGTAGCAATCAAAATTCCAATAGCACCAAAGAATGAACTAAAACCAATTACTGTGCCTCTTTCTCTAATGGGCGCTTCTTGTCCTATAAGGCTTGCAGTAGCAACTACCGTGCCAATTGCACTACAAGAAATTAGAATAAAAACTGGTAAATTACTCATATCAAGAGGGGAATCAACAGTCATGATTAAAGAATAAGCCATCATTCCCATTCCCATAGCAATAGTCATCGCTGCAACTCGGTTAATACGATCAATAATCCATCCAAAAATAAATGCCCAAAATACACTGATTAGATTTGTAATAACAATGACTGGAACTACTTTCCCCATTGATTCTGCAGGCGTTAGTCCCATAGCAAAACCACTCGTAATTGCCCATTGCGAGATGAATAAACCGTTCACTGAAACATCAGCTCTGGCCAAAAAGGTGGCTGCGAATGAAAGAGTAATTCTAGGGTTTTTCATTGACTTGAGGCCAACTTTTATAAGGTCTTTGGTGTCTGGTTTGGCGTTCTGTTTTGAGTTATCTTCATTTGGTACTCCACTTTTTAGTCCCTTGTAGAAAACCCATGCCGAAATTAAACCAATTATAGCCGCTAATAGCATTGTCAACTTGGCAGCCTCAATAGGTTCAAAACCATTGCTTTCAAGGCTTTTAGGTAGAAATCCCAAAATAATAGCAAACCCAAGTACACCAAAAGCATTAAGAACTGAATGAGCACTGACAAATTTTCCTCTTGATTGCTCTGCAGGATAATCTCCAGTAACAACAGCTAAAACACAGGATAATGATGCAGCACCAATTGCAAAGAATGTTCTAAAAATAAATAGTTCTGTTAATGTGCTGGCATAAGGATAAATTGCAAAGCCCAATGAGATCAGAAGAGTTCCAAAAACAAAAACAGGTTTTCTACCTATGCGATCGCAAAGAATTCCGAATGGCCCAATGAGTGCAATAGCTATAATTTCTTGTGCAAACGCTAAATTACCAGTAATGGTTCCTTGTCCTGACATAGGAATGTCTAGGACTACGGTAAGTATATAGCCTTGTACAAAATTCATTCCAGCTAGCAGCCCTATACAGATAAAACAGGAATAGAAAAAAGTAATAACATTGGTCCTACTTATTCCTTCTGCTAAGAATATTGGCCCTAGTTTATCTTTCATCTATTTTCCTTAGAGTTATTTATATTTCCTCTGTTGAGAGAAATTAAGAGATTAAAAAATATTATCATGCAACACAGTAAATGTAACTGCTAATGAATTATTTATATCTTGGATAGAATGATCTCACCCCATTCATTGTTATTCTCTGGGAGCTGTATTAATGAGCAATTATTTAATTCTTTAGTCAGAGATTGATATTTCTTTATCAATGGATGTGAATCTTTAGCAGCAATGAATAAAGGTACTCTTAGTTGTTTCAAATTATCTTCATAACTGTAAACGAGATGCTCACGTAAATTTGCTCTCCAGTATGAACTTGCTCGCATCAACTCAGTTAATTCAATTTGTAGTTGATTTTCATCGATATTAGGTTTTTCCCATATGATTGCAGAAGCTTCTCTTTTATACCAAGGCCAAAAAAGTTTTGAGTCTCTGATCATATGCCAATATTTCAAAAGGTGTCCTCCAGCCCAATCTAATTCTATCTTAGGAAAGCCATATTCTAAATAATCATCAATCTCAATTTTGTCCAAAAACCAGGGTTCAATCAGTATGAGTTGATTGATTATTGCTTTAGATTTCAAAGCCAATTCAATAGACAAAGAGCAACTGTCATTTATAGTAATCACTGTTGCAGATTGAGTACAATGATGATCAAAAACTTGTTGAATAATATTTGTATTCAATGACATTAATTGTTTTATTTTCAAATCCTTAAAAGACTCTCCATGTCCAGGCAAATCAATTGAAATTAGAGGCTTACTCTTTGCAATTGGATTCGTTAGATAATTTATTGTTTTTGATGATCCTCCTGCAGGATGGATAATGAATAATGATTCTTTTTGACCATTAAAGTTTTTTTTAAGGCTAATATCTCCTTCTTTGCAGTGGATAATTGAGTTCAAGAGCTCACCATCCAATGATTTTTGTTCTTGTTTCTTATAGTGAGATGAAGCTGGGAATTTTAATAAATGCTTTTTTGATTTTTCCAATGCTTCTTGGTGATTCAGTGAATTTTCTATAATGGAGATACTTGAAGGTTTGAGCCTTTTTAGAGATTTACTTAGGGGATCAGAATCAGCAGCTGTGATAAAATTTGGAATGGTTAATTGAGGAACAAACTTCTCATTTCTATACTGAAAAGCTGCACCATAAGCTGTTCTATAATGGTCACCCGATCTCAAAAATTCCAGCGTATTTTCATGCAGTATTTCTGGAGGAGAAATATCAAAATTCATTCTAGCTTCTTGTGTTCTCTCGTGCCATGGAAAGAAAATAAGCTGTTCCCTCATTCTTGACCAGAGCCAGGTTAAATGACTCCCATCCCATTGAGGTATAAAAGGTGGCAGATAGTTTTTCATGATTTTTTTTAAAGCACTGTCTTCTAGAACAACAACTCCATTGCAAGCAATCGAAGAAATTCTTTCCGGAAATTGATGAGCGATAGCAATTGAGATGCTTGCACCTGTATGGAAACCATATAATCCGAATTGATTAATTTCTAATGAGTCCGCTAACTCAATGGTAGCTTCAGCAATATCTTGAATTGTAATATTTTCAGCATCAAGTGGATCAGAGCCACCATAACCTGGTGTATCTGGAGCAATAATTGTAAATTCTGATGCCCATTCATTGATTTGTGGTTTATATTCATCAGCTGATTTGGGCGATTGATGCAGAAGAAAAATAATTGGGCCTGTACCTGATACTAAGTATCTAACTTGTCTTCTACCCCATTTGCCTTGGAGGGTGCAAAATTCTGTTTTTATTTTGTTCAAAAGAATGACCTTTTTTATATATAGACTAAGTTTATTATCTTTATTGGTTAATGTTAATCAATGTGTTTATAAATCTTACTTAATACTTGATCCATCTAAGTTGATATAATAATTTTTATGACAAATATAATTTCAAGTGGTAAAGAATATATAGAGAGTTTAAAAAATAGAGAGCTGAATGTTTATTTATTTGGGGAGCTCATTGAAGATCCAGTAGAGCATCCCATAATCAGACCGTCTATTAATGCATTAGCTAAAACCTATGATCTTGCTAATGAAAATCCTGATTTAGCAAGTGCTTTTTCACCATATACCAAACAACGGATTAATCGATTTTTGCATATTGCAGAAAGCGAGAAAGATTTAATTTTGCAAAATAAGATGCAAAGAAAATTAGGTCAATTAACCGGTACATGTTTTCAAAGATGTGTTGGAATGGATGCCATTAATAGCCTTCACTCAGTTACTTATGATATTGATGAAAGTCATAAAACAAATTATCACAATAGATTTATCAGTTTTTTAACAACTATACAGAAGCAAGGTTTAGTCATTGGCGGTGCAATGACAGATGTCAAAGGAGATAGATCTTTATTACCTCATCAACAATCAGACCCTGATCTTTTTGTTCATGTTATAGACAGAAATGATGATGGAGTATTTATCACAGGAGCTAAAGCTCATCAAACGGGAGTCATTAATTCACATTGGATGATTGTAATGCCCACTCTTCGGTTAACAGAGAATGATAAGGAGTATGCAATTGTTGGAGCTATTCCAGTTGATGCAAAGGGAATTACTTACATTTATGGCAGACAATCTGGGGATGAACGACATATGGATAACACTCCAATTGATGCTGGCAATAATAATTATGCAGGCCAGGAAGCTCTTGTGGTTTTTGATAAAGTATTCATTCCTAATGAACTAATTTTTATGGATGGAGAATATGATTTCTCTGCCAGCCTAGTTGAAAGATTTACTTGTTATCACAGGCGAAGTTATGTTTGTAAATCAGGCGTTGGTGATGTTTTAATTGGCGCTGCAGCAGCAATTGCAGAATACAATGGAGTGGAGAAAGCCTCTCATATTAAAGACAAGCTGACTGAAATGACTCATCTCAATGAGACCATTTATGGAACAGGTATTTCATCTAGTTATCAAGCTAAGAAATTGAAATCAGGCGTATTTATTAATGATGATTTGCTTGCTAATGTTTGTAAGCATCATGTAACTAAGTTTACCTATGATATTGGTCGCTTAGCACAAGATCTAGCTGGCGGACTAGTCGCATCCATGCCATCTGAGAAAGATTTAAAGCATCCTAATTTAGGAAAAATTATCAAAAAGTATTTAGCAACCAAGTCTAATCTAGATCCTGAGGATCGTATCAGAATACTGCGTTTGATAGAAAATATGACTTTAGGTAGAAATGCTGTAGGTTATTTAACTGAATCACTGCATGGTGCTGGATCTCCTCAAGCACAAAGAATACAGATTTCAAGGCAAATGCAATTGGATTTTAAGAAGGAATTGGCTAAAGCACTCTCTGGTATTATTCCTGAGAAAGAGTCCTTACCAGTGTCAGAAAATGAATCGTATATGGATCGAGTATTTAATACCAAAAAAGAAACTGATTAACTATTTAGCATTAATTAATGGTATGGGGTCTAGTACCCAGTTTTTTTCTTTTTTTCTAGCAGGACAGGGAATTGAAAAAGCCATATTATGTTTATTTTTATCAAGAGTCTCACTATCAATCTTGTAACCTTTAGATTCCCAACCTTTCATGGTTTTTCTATATTGCCCCATAATTAAATCTGCAGGAACCAGAACTTCTTTTGTCATTGTATCTGGAGTAACTTGTGGTCTGAGGTCAGTCATAACAGTTATGTCTTCCCCAGCGATGACAAGATTTCTTTCCATTACCATATCATCCCATTTTTCCTCTAATATCCAATTTCTCATATTGACAAAAAACACTTTAGTTTGGAATTGATTGATGGGCTGTTCAAAGAAATATTGATGAAACCAATTAATTTCTTTTTTTGTATGGATTTGTGTGATGACCACATTTGGACCATGATAACCACCAAACACAGTCAATTCGCCAGATTCTTCCCTTGCAGTTTCACCATAGACATCTTGGTCTAGTGGAGGTGCATCAAATAATTGTTCAAAATTGGCCCCCCAAGCTGTTTCAGTAATTTTAGATGGATTGACTTGATAATCATTTTTTGATCCCTCAAAACCATGAGTTGGATGGATAAATTCATTATGAGCTGGGTCTAGAGCATTTTCAATAGATCGCTCATAGTTATAATTTAGATCTATTGTGATTGTTTTATTAGCTCTCCAACCATCTGCTCCATATTCTTCTATTTCATATAAAGGAGGTCTTTCCTCTTCATTAAGATCTCCTAGGAATGCGAAAATAATATCGTATTTTTCAATAACTGGGTAACTGTCTACTTTTGCTCTAGCTGGAATCTTACCCTTAAGACCTAAAGAAGGAATTCTGATACATTTTCCCGTTTTATCAAATCGCCAACCATGATAAGGACAAGCAACGGTGTTATCTTCTGTATGGCAAAGTCCTCCTGACAAGGAGCCACCTCGATGAATACAAACATCACTTAGGCAATGAGCTTTTCCATTACTGTCTCTAAAAGCCACAAAATCAAGACCAAGTATCGTTGCTTTCAAGGGCTTTTCTTTAAGCTCTTCACTAAGACAAACAGGGTACCAAAAATTTATATACATTATTATTCCTAGAGTAAAAAAATTAATTAATTATAGTATTAGTTATTAAATTTTTATAAATCAATTAGTAACTAATTGTAACAATATCCTATTTTAAGTTTATATAAGAGGTATCGAGTCAACAACCCATCCTTTCTTCTTTCTTCTTTCTGGGCTAGGAATTGCGTATGCATGAGATAATTTATTTTGATTAACCAGATTGCTATTAATTCTCCATCCTTTTTTCTCCCATTGATCCAAGAGTTCTCTGTAGCGTTTTATTGGCTTATCCATAGTTACAAAAAACTCATTTTTTATTGTTTCTGGAGTTAATTTTGGCTGCAAATTTATAAGTACATCACGGTCTTGGAGCGCCACTACTTGATTGCGTTCCATGACTCTTTCATCATGTTCTGGTTCAATCAGGAAGTTTCTAGTATTAATAAGAAAAAGATTAGTGCTCGTTTCATCTATTGGCGTTTCATACATGTATTGATGAATAAAGATATCTGCTGTTGGATGAATGTGAGTCCATAACATTGATATTCCATGATGACCAGTTCCTGCTTCCATGACTGCATTTTTATTCCGACCTGAGGCTTCACGCATCTTCTTTTCTTTTAATGGAGGTGCAAACATCTGACTAAAAAAACCAGTACCCCATTCTGTTTCTGTAATATTTATAGGCGGTGATTTATAATCACCATCTTCTCCAGAAAAACCATGGGTAGGATGAACAAATTCGTTGTGCGCACCATCAATCCCATTTTCTATTGATCGTTTATAGTCGATATCAAATTGAAAGTATTGGGTTGTAGCTCGCCAACCTTCTTCCTCGAATTCATTAACTTCCATGATTGGACAACGTTCTTTTTCAGGAATATCTCCAAGAAAACAGAAAACCAGACCATATTTTTCATCAGTAGGATAAGAATCAACTTTCGCTCTTGCTGGAATTTTTGCATCTGTACCTAGCGAAGGGATTTTTTGGCAAGTTCCGTTTCCATCAAAACGCCATCCATGATAAGGACATTGAATGCAATCATCAATTACGTTTCCTCCAGAGAGGGAACCACCTCGATGAATACAAACATCACTTAGGCAATTGACTTTTCCTTTGCTGTCTCTAAATAAGACAAAGTTCTGCCCAAGCATTTTCTTTTTTAATGGTTTTTCAGTAATATTTTTACTCTCATCGGCTACATACCAAAAATTGATATACATTAATCTAGCCTTGATCTTTTTCTTTATTGAGTTTTTCTTTTTGACCCGTAGGGGTGAAGACAGCGATCAATATTCCTAAAGAAATAGCTCCTATAATAGTAGCTAATTCAATCATATATTCTTGAGGGTAGACCCAAAACTCTACTAAGATTCCCCATCGCCCTATGATTTCATAAGAGGTATAAGCAATAATTGCAGTTGGTATTGCGTATCGAATTGCTCTTGTTACATTCCAGAATTTACTGAGTCGATAGACTAGGAATAAGGACCAAGCGGTATTGATAAAGAAAAATGCATAGGTGAGAGGATGCTGGTCTCCAACAAACGAATCTTCATATAGTAATAAAAGTACAATATAAAAAAACCAAATTACATATACTGTTTCCATGGCCGTTACAGCGGCATAGTTTCTCTTATATCCCCTTGTAGGTCTTCCTGTTGAAAGCTTCATATTTCTTTGGAAAAATCTAAAGAAATTACATTTCGTCTCTCGATTGAAGAAAAAATATAGGAGACTTGTCATCAAAACACCTATGGAGGATTGCATCACTAAGTATTCAGGAAATTTATTAATACTGCCATCAGGAAGAATTTGTACGATATTTAAATACTCTGCATAGAAGACAAATGAAAACTCAATCCATCCTGTCCAAAGAAAAAATCCAGCAAAGTAACCCAACCAAGTTGCCGGTACTTCTTTATCATTTTTCATCCCAATAAAAAGTAGAATTGAACCTAGAAGACCTAATATAAATGCTGCTTGGTACTGATAATTGGATCCAAAAAACTGCTCTACTAAGACCATGAGAGTATGGCCTAAGCCTTGTGTAATAAAAACAACTATAAAGGCAAGTAAGCCAACAAATGGAGGTCTATAGAATAATTCTTTAACTGTTTGCATGACTAAACTATAACACTACCTGGGTCATAATTGAAAAGTCCTAATTCTTCTTCGTTCATATGATCTTCTTTAGTGTACTTATCTGGATTAGCCCCTGTAAATCTTTCTCCTGCTTTTTTTGAATGCTCCATTATAAAGTGTGCTCTTTCAACTCTAGCACTTTCATAACGATTAATTATTTCACTAGGGCTAGAAGAGTCGTCTATTATTCGTCCGATAACTACAGCATCTTCAATTGCCATAGTCGCTCCTTGTCCCATGAATGGGACTACGGGATGTGCCGCATCTCCAAGAAGGGTAACTTTTTCACTAGACCATTTATTTATTGGCTTTCTTGTAAAAATACCCCATTTGTAACATCGATCTGGAGGGGTAGCGGCTATAATATTTTTAACTTGCTGATTATAATCTGAAAAAACATTAAGGACAGTTTCAACTTTTGACGGAATTGACCAACCTTCTTCGGCCCATTCATCGGTTGTTAGAAATCCAACATAGTTATAGATATCTCCATTTCTGACTAGATATCTCGCAAAAACTCTTCCTGGAGATATAAATGCTGAAGATCCACATTCATCAAAATCACCTTCACTTAGGTCTTTTGTTGCTACCAAACCTCTCCAAGCAACATAACCTGCAAATTCTGGATCATCATCACCAATAATAATGTTTCTAACAGTTGATTTATTCCCATCAGCACCAATGACAAAATCAAATTCGTATTTTTTGTTGTTGGTAAATTTAAGTTCGACTGATTCAGATGTTTCTTCGATACCACAAAGCTGATGATTAACAAAAATAGAGTCTGGTGAATTTTTTTTAAGCTCTTTAATTAAGACATCATGGATATCGGCTCTATGAAGTTGAAACTGATAAGCACCGTATTGTTCTAGCATTTTTTTACCACGATGAAGTGGGACAATCATTTCACCAGTTTTGTAATGTCTCACACCCTGATGTTCATGAGCCATACCAATTTTTTCTATTTCTTTCCCTAAATTTAGATACATCAAGCCTTTTGTTGCATTAGGCGTGATGGTGAGTCCAGCTCCCACTTCACTTAAAGTGGGTGCTTGTTCAAAAATAGTGACATCCATACCCTTTTGAGATAATGCTACGGCTGTCGTCATACCTCCAATACCAGCACCTACGACGGCTATTCTTTTTTTATTCATTATTTAGTATTTACTCCCATTTTAAAGAATTTATGATATTACCATTTGTATTGAATGAATTATTAGTAGTTACAAAATGTTACAAGAATGATTATGAATTATATAAAAAAATCTACAAAATAGGTCTTAATAAACTCATTTATTTATATCAAAGAATAATAAATATTGAATTGATTTAAATCAATATCATCTGTCACATTTATGAGAAAGATAGTAGATAGAAGAAAAATAGGTTGCCAAAAGAATGATTCTCTGTTTAATAGTGCGATAAAAGAATAAAAATAAGAGATTATGAAGAATATAATGTATATATTTCCGGGCCAAGGATCGCAATATCAAGGGATTGGCTATGATATTTATAATAATTATAGTGTTGCAAAGAACACATACGATCAAGCGTCTTCTATTCTCGGATATGATATGGCTGAACTCTCTTTTAATGATCCCGAGCATAAAATTAGTTTAACCGAGTTTACGCAGCCTGTTTTATTAACTCATCAAATTGCATGTTATAGGGTATTTAATGAATTAACGAGTCAATCCATTCAACCAATATTGGCTGCTGGACATAGTTTGGGTGAATACACAGCATTAATAATTTCGGAAATGCTTTCTTTTGAGGAAGGCTTGAATTTAGTTAGGAAAAGAGGACAACTTATGAGCCAATTTGGTGACGGTTCAATGTTAGCAATGCCACTCGAGCAAGATGAAGCAATGGGCATTGCTGAACGATATAATTGCCAAGTTGCAACCATTAATCTTGCAAAACAAACCGTTATAGGTGGGACAGATCAAGACATAGACTTATGTCAAAATGCTTGTACAGAATTATTTCCAAAAAAGAGAACTGTAAAGCTCGATACAGAGGGCGCCTTTCATACTGACTTAATGAAAAAAGCGGCAGACGAATTTATGAATGATTTAAATCAAGCCCAATTCACCTTATCTAAATTGAAAGTGTTATCAAATTTTACAACTGATATACATAAAAAAGATGGAAGCTTGACCAAAGAATTATTGTTTCAACAGTTATATAGACCAGTCAATTGGCTAGGTTGCATGAAATCATCAATAGCTTTTGATATCGATACTATTGTTGAATTTGGTGGAGGAATTGGTATCGGTAAGAGTCCTGCCGAGAAAAGACCTAATTTAGAATCAATAACTAAAAAGAATTTTAGAGGTTTCGGTCAAGAGATTAAATATTGTTCAGCCATCAATACAGAGAGCATAGAAGAAAGTGTTAAATATTTAACCCAATAGATTCATACATATGATTAGAAAAATTAAATTTATCAGTCTTTTTATATTGATAGTAATGCCATCAATAAAAGCTGAAATAATAATAGATGGAAAATTAAATGAAAAAGAATGGCAGGATGCACAGGTGTTTAATGATTTTTATGTAACTGTCCCTTTTAGTTTAGAGCCCACTCCTCACAAAACACAAACTCTTTTTTATTCTGATGATTCTGGATTGTATGTTGCCTTTATTAATGCACAAGACGAAGAAACAAGAGATAGGAGAAAGCATCAGAGAGATAACTTGCATCAAACTTATGATAGAAATGTAGTTGTTATTGATTTTGATAATAATGGAAGCACAGGCTATATGCTTGGCGTTTCTTTAAGTAATTCATTAATTGATTACACGATCACTAATGAGAACCAAGTAGATAAGGATTGGGATGGAGAATGGTTCGCAAGGACTTCAGAGTCTGATGAAAATTGGTACTCTGAATTTTTTATTCCTTGGACTATGGTTCCTATGAGCCAGCAAGAGGGTGAGAAAAGAACCATAGGGTTTAGTGTCAGTCGACAGATTAGGTATCTAGGAAATTATGTCGCTTTTCCAAAAGTGACCCCCCAACGACCAAAATTCTTATCTAAGTTGCATAAAATTCAAGTGGTCAAGTCCAATCCTAGCCGTGTTGATTTTTTCCCATATGTAGTGGCTAATAATGATTTTATCAAAGATGATTCATCCTTTGATGCAGGAGCAGAAGTATTTTATAACAATGGTCGCGGCGGTGAAATTAGCGCCACAATAAACCCTGATTTTGGGCAAGTTGAAAGTGATAATATTGTTGTTAATTTCTCACCTAGGGAGACATTTTATTCTGATAAGAGACCTTTCTTTACTCAAAGCCAGTCCATGTTTGATATCAGTTTGGATTGGTACCCAGGCTTTGAGTTGTATTCACTACTCCATACCAGAAGAATAGGAGATGCACCAAATTATGATTGTTCACGCTATTCTCTTGCTGAAGGAGGAAGTAATGAATTGGTATCTGAATGTGAAGATAATCAAGTTAATAGTAATGGTATTGATGCCGCTATTAAATACATACAACTTGGTGAAAAAACTGATTATGGATTATTCTCAGCCTTTGAATCGGATGAGAATTTTAGTGAAGGAAAAGATTTTTTTGCATTCAGAACCTTGCATCGAAAAGATGACCATAAGATTGGATATATGGTTACTCATGCTGATAAAAGCTTTATCAATCGACAAGCAACTGTTAATGCTATTGACTATCAGTATCTTCCAAGTTCAAAAATAAAGATTGAAAGTTTGGCAATGGTATCCAATTCTAATGAAGATGAAGCTGGATTTGGTAGCAGAACAGCTGTTTCTTTCAATCCATCTAAAGAATGGAAATATGGTGCTGAGTATTATTATTTTAATGAGGATCTCAATATCAATGATATGGGTTACTTATGGAGAAATAATTTAGCTTCATATGGAGCAAGTGTTAATTACACTCGAACAGATTTTCCAGAAGACTCATTCGTAAATAATCGTTCCTATAATTTTGATTATTGGGACCAGAATAATGCAGATAATGAAAATTTGAATGAATTCTATACTTTTTTCTTTCGGCAAAGCTTTAAAGATACTTCCTCATTAGGCATCAATATTTTTGCTAAAGGGGAAGGCAAGGACGATGAAATAACAAGAGGAAGTCTTGAAGCACCATTTATAATGCAAGATGCTGGTCACAGTTTAGAGTTTTCTTACCATAGCCGTATCTATGGTTTCTGGCAGTATCAGTTAAATACGGCTTATGAATTTTGGGATTATTATTCATTCACTAATGAGGCTAAAAGAATAGGTGGGGGTTTTTCTTACACACCTCAAGATAATTTAAGATTTTGGTTCAGGGTTTCTCATGGCACTAATACTAATTGGTTAACATACATAAACGACAATCATTATGGAACATTCAAGCAGATTAGAAGCAATATGAACATAGGAGCAAGATGGTATCCGAGTGAAAAGCAAGAATTGCAAGTTAAATTAGAAATGCTTTCTTTTAGAAACCAAAAAGGCGAAGGATGGTTTGCTAATAGTTCAGGTTTTTTAGTCAGAAAGAATCAAGCTGAAGAGAGTATTAATATTGGTAATATATCATTCCAGATTCGATATAAGTATGAAATAGCACCCTTATCTAATTTCTATTTTGTTTACACTAGAGGCGGTGGTTATGATTTTGATGATCAAGCCAATACTTCCAAAATAATAAGAACCACATGGAGAGAGCCTGAGGGTAATCGATTGGCTGCAAAAGTAAGAATTAGGTTCTAAGATCTAGGTTTGTTCGAGCTCTATCAGAGTCCCCATAAAATCTTTTGGATGCATAAAAATTACAGGTTTATTATGAGCTCCATTTTTAGGCTCGCCTGAGCCAAGAACGGTTGCTCCTTTAGCAATCATCTCGTCACGAGCTTTAAAGATATCTTCAACCTCATAGCAAATATGATGCATTCCGCCTTTTGGATTTTTTTCGATAAATTTTGCTATCGGTGAATCATCACCAAGAGCTTCCAATAGTTCTATTTTTGTATTGGGCAATTCTACAAAGACAGTAGTAACACCATGTTCTGGCATTGCAATAGGTTCAGAAACTATTGCTCCAAGGGTATTGCTATATATATTGCTAGCTTCTACTAAATTAGGGACAGCAATGGCTACATGATTTAATTTGCCTATCATTTTTGTCTCCTCAGCTTATTTAAAAAATTCTCAATCATATTACTCGCTTCTGTTTTTACTGATTTACTCTTATCAGACAATGTTTCTTTAATCATTTCCAGTTCATTTTGAAAATCCTCATCATTCTCTATCTGCTCAATTAACTTTTCTTTGGTTAATTTATCTAGCCAAAGCTTTTTCTGTTTCTCTCTATTAGTAATTAATTGGCCAGTTTTTTCTAAGTGTTTTCTTAATTCACTCAGTGTGATCCAGCATTGATCAATGTTTTTCAGTTCAAGAGCTGAGCATGATAATACAGGCACTTTCCAGTCATTGATTCTTGGTTTTAAAAGCTTCAAAGCATTTTTATAGTCCAAAACAGTGCTTCTGGAGGTTGCTTCCAGGTCTCCATCTGATTTATTGACAACAAGAATATCGGATAACTCTATGATTCCTCTTTTGATACCCTGTAATTCATCGCCTGCACCTGGATTCAAAAGAACGAGAAAAATATCTGTCATTTCAAATGCTTCAGTTTCAGCTTGGCCTACACCTACAGTTTCAATCAGAATAGTATCAAAACCTGCAGATTCCAGGATAACCATTGACTCTCTGGTGGACCGATTAACGCCACCTAAATTCATTCCAGAAGGGGAGGGCCTTATAAAAGCATTTTCATTACGACTCAGTTTCTCCATCCTAGTTTTATCACCAAGAATGGATCCACCTGTGAGAGAGGATGTTGGGTCAATAGCTAAAACAGCAATGTTTCTATTTTCTTTTAAGATCTCAAACCCGAGAGCTTCAATAAATGTTGATTTACCTGCACCAGGAGGTCCTGAAATAGCTATCCTAATACTTTTGTTATTACTTTTAGAAAGTTGATTGAGGAGTAATTCTGCAGTTTTTCTATCTTCTCTTTTTTTAGACTCAACTAATGTAATGGCATTGGCAATAGCTTTTCTATCTTGAGATTTTATTTTTTTTATTAAATCTGTTATTGCTTGTTGTATCAACTCAGTCCTCAAATTCAAGTATAGTTTGGTCAACCATTAGATTATCGCCTTCTTCAGCTAATATCGATTTTATTTTTACCTCTTCGGGTGCTCTTAAGCTATTTTCCATTTTCATGGCTTCTACCACAGCCAGTTCTTCCCCAGCTTTAACTGTTTGATTTTCAGTCACACAGACTTTTATGAGAAGTCCAGGCATTGGTGATAAAAGAAATTTAGATAAGTCGGGTGGAGTTTTCTTTGGCATTAATTGGTTTAACTCAGCCGTTCTTTTCCTAGTGACTAAAGCTTTAATTACTCGACCTCTATAAGTTAGGGTATAGCCGGGATAATTTTCCTCTATTTTGAATAAATGTTGTTGATCCTCTGTTATGACCTCAACAATTGGGTTATTGGCACTTTTATTAATTTGATATTTTTTAGTATGTTCTGCTTCATGAATTGTAAAGTTAGCATTATTATTTTCTAATTTAAGAGTAAATAAATCATCATTTATAATTACTGACCATTCAGTTTTATTCGTAATCAGGGTTTGGATGCGTTCTTTTTTTTGATGATGATAGCAAGCTAATACAGAGGCAAATAGTTGATTCATTTCTTTGGAGATATATTCACCTTGGAAGCCATCTGGATAATGCTCTGCAATAAAATTTGTCGTGGTATACCCACTAATAAATTCAGAGTTCTGCATGATAGAGCTGAGAAAATTTAGATTATGTGAAACACCTGCAATATAGTAAGAATCTAATGCAACTAACATATTTTCTCTTGCTGTATTTCTATCAGGACCATATGTGATCAATTTTGCAATCATAGGATCATAAAACATAGAAACTTCACTGCCCTCTCTGAAGCCAGTATCCACTCTAATGAATTGAGATTCAGTTGGAGTCAGGTAAGAAGTCAACCTACCTATCGATGGCATAAAATCTCTATAAGGATCTTCAGCATAGATTCTACATTCCATCGCCCATCCTTTTATTTGGATATCCTCTTGCTTGATGTTTAATTTTTCACCTGAAGCAATCAAAATCATTTGCTCAACAAGATCCAGCCCAGAAACCATTTCAGTTACTGGATGCTCAACTTGAAGACGGGTGTTCATTTCTAGAAAATAAAACTGTTGATTCTTATCAACAATAAATTCAACTGTGCCTGCCGATTGGTAGTTAACTGCCTTGGCTAATGCCACAGCTTGTGCACCCATTTTTTCTCTAGTATCTTCATTAATAAAAGGAGAAGGTGATTCTTCAATAACTTTTTGATGCCTTCTTTGAATAGAGCATTCACGTTCCCCAATATATATCGTATTACCTTCACCATCAGCGAGAATTTGTATTTCTATATGGTGTGGTTCTGTTATGAATTTTTCTGCAAAAACTCGATCGTCACCAAAGCTAGTTCTACTTTCATTTTGAGCCCTTTCAAACCCATCACGGCATTCTGCATCACTATTGACCACCCTCATGCCTTTACCTCCTCCACCAGCACTGGCTTTGAGCATTACTGGGTAGCCAATACTTTTAGCTACTTCAACTGCTTGATCTGCATCTTTGAGTGCTTGAGTAAAACCTGGAATAACATTGACTCCTGCTTTTTCAGCTATTTTTTTAGACTCAATTTTATCTCCCATATTGATAATGGCTTCTATATTAGGACCTATAAAAGCAATATTTTTTGCCATTAGTTGTTTCGCAAAAGATTCATTTTCTGATAGAAATCCATAACCTGGATGAACCGCTTCTGCACCTGTGGCTTCACAAGCATTGAGGATATTTTCAATGACAAGATAGCTTTCCGATGATGCGGATCCGCCAATATTTATTGCTTCATCAGCCATATCGACATGCATGGAGTAAATATCAGCATCAGAATATACTGCCACAGTTTTAATGCCCATGGATTGACATGTTTTAATAACTCTACAAGCAATTTCTCCACGATTGGCTATCAGTATTTTTTTAAACATAATGTTTTATAAGGGTATATTGTCGTGTTTACGCCAAGGATTGATTTGTTCTTTATTTTTTAACATTTCAAAGGAATTAATCAATTTTTCTCTGCTCTTGTGGGGCATGATAATATCATCAATATAGCCACGTCCTGCAGCGATAAATGGATTAGCAAATTTTTCTCTATATTCATCCGTTCTCTTTTCAATTTTATTTTCATCTCCAATGTCTTGTCTGAAAATGATTTCAACAGCACCTTTTGGTCCCATCACAGCTATTTCTGCCGAAGGCCAAGCGAAATTAACATCTCCTCGTATGTGTTTAGAGCTCATGACATCATAAGCTCCTCCATATGCTTTTCTTGTAATCATTGTTACTTTTGGAACTGTGGCCTCTGCATAGGCAAATAAAAGTTTCGCTCCATGTTTGATAATGCCTCCATATTCTTGAGAAGTTCCTGGCATGAATCCCGGGACATCAACAAGAGTTAGAATGGGAATATTAAATGCATCACAAAATCTTACAAATCGAGCACCCTTTATAGAGGAATTAATATCGAGACAGCCCGCCAATACCATAGGCTGATTAGCAACAACACCAACTGTTGATCCGTTTAGGCGAATAAAGCCAATTACGATGTTTTGGGCATAGTTTGATTGAACTTCAAAAAAATCTCCTTCATCAGCGACTTTATGGATGACTTCTTTTATATCATAGGGCTTAGCTGGATCTTCAGGAATTAAAGTATCCAGAGATAGGTCTTCTCTATTTGCAGAGTCTTGACACTCAATAGTGGGTGATTTTTCCTTATTGTTTTGAGGGAGATAACTTATAAATTCACGAGTCATCAATAAAGCTTCAGTATCATTATTAAAAGTTAGATCAGCGACTCCAGATTTTTTACTGTGTGTTGACGCACCGCCTAACTCTTCAGCAGTAACTTCTTCATGAGTGACTGTTTTAACAACATCCGGGCCCGTGACAAACATATAAGAACTGTCTTCAACCATAAAAATAAAATCAGTCATTGCAGGAGAGTAAACAGCACCACCGGCACAGGGACCCATGACCAAAGAAATTTGAGGTACAACCCCGGATGCGAGAACATTTCTTTTAAATACTTCTGCGTATCCACCAAGTGACACAACACCTTCTTGTATTCTTGCTCCACCTGAATCATTCAATCCTATAATTGGTGCACCATTCTGAACGGCATGATCCATTACTTTACAAATTTTCTCAGCATGGGATTCGGATAAAGAGCCACCAAAGACTGTGAAATCTTGGCTATAAACGTAGACTAATTTACCATTAATTTTTCCATAACCAGTTACTACTCCATCGCCTGGTATCTTTTGTTTGTCCATTCCAAAATCAATAGCCCTATGTTCGACAAACATATCCCATTCTTCGAAACTTCCATCATCAAGAAGTATCTCCAATCGTTCTCTAGCTGTTAGCTTTCCTTTTGCATGTTGCTTTTTGATTCGTACTTCACCGCCACCCTCACGAGCAGCTTGTTTTCTTTTCTCTAACTCTTGTATATTTTCTTTCATGTTCTATTTGATTAGATCTAAAACTTTGATTGCAGCACTATTTATATTTGTACCTGGACCAAAAACTGCTCCTACTCCAATTGATTCAAGCTCAGGTATATCTTGTTCAGGAATGATCCCTCCACAAACTACAAGAATGTTATCAGAATTTTCTTTTGATAATGCGTCTATTAGCATTGGAACCAGTGTTTTATGACCCGCTGCTTGTGTGGACACTCCTACAATATGAACATCGTTCTCAATGGCCTGTTTTGCCGCCTCTTCAGGGGTTTGAAATAATGGGCCTATATCTACATCAAAACCCATATCTGCAAATGCTGTCGCTATCACTTTAGCACCTCTATCATGCCCATCTTGTCCTAATTTAACCACTAACATTCTTGGTCTTCTTCCATTATTTTTTTCAAATTCTAAGATTTTTTTCTCGATACTCATAAAATTTTTATCTCCTTCATACTCACTACGATAAACACCACTAATGGATTGAGAATTCGCTTGATGTCGACCAAAGACTGTTTCCATAGCCATGGAAATTTCACCCACTGTGGCTCTGGCTCTTGCAGCCTCAATAGCAACTTCGAGTAAATTAGCGGTTTTGTCTTTTGATGCATGTTCTAAAGTTTTAAGAGTTTTCTGGCAAGTTGATTCATTTCTAGAACTCTTAAGTATTTTTAGCTTCTCCAGTTGTTTATTTCTCACGTCTTCATTATCAATAGAGAGAATATCCACTTGAGCTTTATCATCAGATTGATATTTATTTACTCCAACTATGATTTCTTCTTTTTTGTCTATTTTGGCTTGCCTAATAGCTGCCGATTCTTCAATTCTTAATTTTGGCACACCAGCTTGAACTGCTTTGGTCATACCACCGAGTTCTTCAGCTTCTTCAATTAACTTTCTCGCTTCATTAACAAGAGAATTTGTTAAAGATTCAAGGTAGTAAGAACCAGCCAATGGATCGACAACTTTAGTAATGCCTGTTTCTTCTCTTAGAACCAATTGTGTATTTCTAGCTATCTGAGCAGAGAAGGGTGTTGGCAAAGCAAGAGCTTCATCAAAAGAATTAGTATGCAATGACTGTGTTCCTCCTAAAACAGCTGCCATGGCTTCGATGGTCGTTCTCATAATATTATTATAAGGATCTTGACTTGTTAGGCTTACACCTGAAGTCTGACAATGCGTTCTAAGCATCAATGATTTTGGGTTTTTAGGCTGAAATTCTTTCTCTATCAGTTCTGACCAAAGAAGTCTGGCTGCTCTTAATTTGGCAATTTCCATAAAGAAATTCATACCAATGCCAAAGAAAAAAGATAGTCGAGGTGCAAAGTCATCAATATCAAGCCCTTTATCTATAGCAGCTCTAACGTATTCAAGACCATCTGCTAGAGTATATGCTAACTCTTGGGTGCAGGTAGCGCCAGCTTCCAACATATGATAACCAGAAATAGAAACAGAATTGAAAGTAGGTAGGTACTTTGAAGAATAGGCAATAATATCAGCTACAATTCTCATAGATTGATTGGGCGGGTATATGTATGTATTTCTGACCATAAATTCTTTTAAGATATCATTCTGGAGTGTGCCCTTTAACAGTGTTTGATTCACACCTTGTTCTTCTGCAGCTACAATATACATAGCCATAATTGGAATCACTGCACCATTCATAGTCATAGAAACGCTCATTTTATCCAATGGGATCTTATCAAAGAGTATTTTCATATCTTCAACACTGTCAATTGCTACGCCGGCTTTTCCAACATCACCTGTGACTCTAGAATGATCAGAATCATAGCCTCGATGGGTGGCTAGATCAAAAGCAACTGATAGACCTGTTTGACCGGCTTCAATATTGTCACGATAAAATTTATTTGATTCTTCAGCTGTAGAAAAACCAGAATACTGTCTCACAGTCCATGGTCTCTTGGTATACATAGTTGCTCTTGGTCCCCTAGTATAGGGAGCAAAACCTGGAAAAGAATCCAAATGAGCTATGTTTTCAAGATCTTCTGAGGTGTAGAGAGGTTTAACATCAATTCCTTCTAATGTTTTCCATGTCAACTCTTCTAATGACTCACTGTTGAGCTCATCAGTTGCTTTTTCTTGCCATTTAATTTTAGACATTTATCTTTCTTTGTTTACAAAAAATAGTTTTTAATGGTTATATTGTATAGTTCTGATTGGAGCAATCATAGAAGATAACTAGAAAAAAAATAAAGAAATAGTTTCAGTTCTTCTTTTAAAATGCAATCAATACAAAATATAATAGAATGTTAGATATGAAAAAGAGAAAATTATGAAATTAGGAATAGGATTAGGATATTCACCTGCAAAACTTAATATTCCAATGGACGATATTTTAGAAGCGGAAAATCTTGGATTTGACTCAGTTTGGGCTGCAGAATCCTATGGCTCTGATGCTGTTTCAGTTGCTTCTTATATACTTGCTCAAACAACTAATATAAAAGTTGGAACAGCAATTATGCAAATGCAGGCTCGTACACCAACTATGACGGCTATGACTGCATTATCATTAAACGCCTTATCCAATAATCGTTTTGTGCTTGGTTTGGGTCCTTCAGGACCTCAGGTTGTAGAAGGTTGGTATGGCCAAGCATATGGCAGACCATTAACACGAACCAAAGAATATATATCCATTGTGAGAAAAGTTATTGCAAGAAAAGAAGCACTTACTCATGAAGGGTTTCATTATCAGATTCCTTTCAAAGGTGAAAATTCTTCAGGTCTTGGTAAGCCTTTAAAAAGTATTTTGCATAGTACAGGTGATTTAAAAATATTTACTGCATCCATAACACCCGCTGGCTTAAGGACTTCTGGAGAAGTTGCAGATGGCGTGTTTCCAATCTGGATGAGTCCTAATAAATTTAATCTAGTAGGTGAATATATTGAGGAAGGTTTTGAGAAATCTGACTCTAATAAAGATTATAGTAGTTTTGATGTTGCACCTTTTATTCCTGTTGCTATGGGAGATAACATTCAGTTCTGTACGATGGCTATGAAACCTATGTTTGCATTATATATTGGTGGTATGGGAGCAAAATCAAAGAATTTTTATACTGATTATGCCAAGCGATTAGGCTATGAGGAAGCCGCTGAAACCATACAAGAACTCTATTTAGCAGGTAAAAAAGAAGAGGCTACTATGGCTGTACCAGATGAATTAGTTGATGAGTGCGCTCTTATCGGGCCGCCAGAAAGAATTAAAGAAAAACTTCAATCTTGGAAAGAATTAGATAAAACAGGTAAGCTAGGAACATTAGTATTGGGAAATGTCAGTAAAGAAGCAATGCGTGTCATTGCTCAAGAAGTTCTTTAGTAAAAGCATCATGAATTATAAAACTTATTTTCGCTTTTTAATTTTTACCCCAATAGCAATGATATTTATTGCAGTAGCTTTAGATTTTACATACGATTTTCCTGAGTCCGTAAATGGTTATTATGGGCAATTGGCGTCTGATGGGTTTAGTAATGCTTATAATTTGCAATTAGTCTTCGCACTATTGGCCTTCATTATGGATATTTTGATGTGCTTTTTTGTTCGGTATTCTCGTGAGTTATGGATATTAATTATTGCCGTCTTTTATGTATTCGCCTCAATCATGCCAGAACTTACAATTATGTCTCCCTTATCTATTGTGATGGTACAAATAGCGAGTTTGATGGCGGGTCTCAAGATTTCACTGGCCTATTTGAGCCCACCTATTAGAGATTTATTTTAAAAAAATAGAGAAGGGGGTATTTAAACCCCCTTCTTTTTTTATTCAGCCTAATAATTTCTTTTTTGTTGTTAAATTAATTTTCTTAGGTTTTTTATTTTCAGGAATAAATCTTTCCATTCCAATGTATAACATTCCATTGGAAAGGGCCGCTCCTTTAATCTCCATATCATCTGAAAGAACAAAATTTCTAATAAAGCTTCTCGCTGCTAGCCCTTGGTGTAGTAAACCTTCAGTGGCTTCCTTAGGGCTGTTTCCAGTTATTTTTAAGTTCTCTCCAGTCACTTCAATATCAATATCTGTTTCTTCAAACCCAGCTACTGCCAATTCAATGGTGTATTGTTCTTCAGAAACTTTACGAATATTGTACGGAGGGTAATTCACATTTTGTGATTTTGAGTTTGCCATAATTGACAACGCGTCAAATGTTCTATCGAATCCTACAGCAAATGGAGAAATATCTCTCCAAACTGAATCTAATACCGTATTAACCATAATGTACTCCTTTTTTAAGCAAGTTAATGATGTGGATCCATTATTGGCATCCACAATTATTACTTATGGACAGATTTTGAGTTTTCAAGGATTGAAAATTTTTACTTAAGGAGAAGTGGATTGGAAATAAAATTTTCTCCAAAGTCTTATACCTATCATTAAAGAGACAAACCAAAGAATAAATTCAATCCAATTAGGATTTGAGTTATAACCAAAAAAACCTTTAAGAAAGACACCTATTGCCCCTTTATCATGTAAAAGATGAGTGTATTTATTTTTACCATTTAGGTTATAAGAGTACAGACTGGAATTATCATCAATATTAAGTTCTGATTGTGGTTTTAGAATATCCCAAACTCTTACGATATCTGTTTTATTTTCTAAACCTACCCATTCAAGATGATCTCCCTTTACTAAAAATTCTTCTGCTTCATGGGTTCCATAAGCCACCATTCCTGAAGCAAATATCACCAACATGAGAGTTGTTGCTTGAAAAAAGGTTCTAAGATGGATTCTCCGACCTTGGATAACTATCAAATAACCAATAAGGATTGCCAATATCATTCCTGAGAAAAAGCCAACATATGAAAATGAACCAAGTATTGAGAAGCTACTGATCAGAAAGATAGCAGTTTCAAACCCTTCTCTTAAGATGGCAAAGAAAACGACCAAAAAGACGCCCCAGCCTGAAGTGCTTATAGCCTTTTCTGTTTCAGATTCTAACTCACTTCGATCACTAACATGTTTTGATAGCCAGAAGATTACATACCATAGTAAACCAGCTGTTAAGAACATCAAAAAAGATTCAACCAGAGCATCGATGGAAGCATTGCCAATGGATTGTTTAATATTATTGAGAATGATTCCTATAATGACACTGGCTATTAATGCAGAAATAACTCCCATCCAAAGCTGTTTTATTTCCTTTGTTAGGCTGTTTTTTTCTAAAAGTGTAAAAATGATTCCTACTATCAGGCAGGCTTCTAAACTTTCTCTAAAGACGATAATAAATTCATTCATTATTTTTTCTCAAGTAAAATTGATAGTTAATCTTAAATAATATTATTTTTTTGATCAAATCAATATAAGAATTTAGGCGATAGTGGGAAAGCTAGAGAGTTATGAGAGTTGTGTTTTCCCACTGTCTTTTTTAGGGGTTCTATTAGAGCTAGGGGATTATTTAGAATCTGTAACGAACTCCCAAATTATATGACCTTGGTCTTTGAGTTCTAATACCATTCTTAGGAGCTCTAGCAACAATATTTTTTGAATCCGTTATATTATCTATGACCATATAAAAATCTGTTTCTTTATTGATTGTCTTGGAAAAAGATAGATCAGTAATTGAATATGAATCTATACCAGTATTAGCTTCACAGGCTACAATTGAACAGGTTTCTCCATAGGACATCATTCTCAAGTGAGTATTCCAGCCAGTCACTGTTTCTAGGCTTAAAAACATAGTTAACTGAGATTTTGGAAGATTCGGAAGGCTCATACCTGCTCTTACATTACCCCAGAAATCACTATCAAAAGTGGTATCAAACTTGGCATCTGTATTTGTGTAACTGAGACCAGCTGAAATTTTATTACCTGTTTCATTAATATGTTGAGTAGTTGCAGCTATTTCAAAACCACTAATACTAGATGCTCCAGCATTGAATGTATCACCAATATCACAACCTTCAATTACTCCAGATGATGAAGCTCTACACTCACCGAACATATTCGCATACTTTGTATCAAATCGGATAATTTCAAATGAGTTGTTATCGCTTAAATATTTTAGACCAATTTCAATATTATCTGCTGACTCGGGATCAGCGCCACCTGTTGTTGGAGTAAACCCTTCATGAAACCCTCCAAAGAAGGAAAAACCATTATCAAGATCATAGTCAAAACCAATACCAAATAGTGTTTCATCATTATTTGCTAGAGTCTTTGGGTAACCTTTTGCAGTATTAACTTTAGTTCTTGCTGTATCTATATACCTTTCTTGGGCAATTTTCCAATTTTCAGATCTTATACCAGCAGTGATAGTTAGTTGACCAAAATCTATTTCATTACTGATAAAGAATGCACTTGCTTGAGCTGTAGTAACTCTATTATTGCTTGAATATCCAGGCATACTACTTGCCACTAGAGCCGATAAAATGCCATTAGCCCAATTAGTTCTTTCATACCATTGCATACGATCTTCATCGTCTTTTGTATCTCTATATCCAATGGTAATTGTTTGATTGTTCAGTTTAATATTTGAATTAACAATAAGGCCTTCTGAGCTATAGGAACGATTATTATGTTTTAATTTAATTGACTCTGCAGTTGTATTGGTACCTCGAAGAATTGAAATGGCAACAGCGTCTCCTGCATTAGCATAATCAATAAGATTGTTAATGCCTTTATCAGACCCACCATATCCTATCTTATCTGTTTTGAACCAATCTCTTGCAAAATCATTTACATAATAAGTAGCACTCAAATCTATATTTCCAGTACTCATACTGTAGCTGAAAACTACTTGATTATGTTCATTATCCATTTGGTCATAATCAGTAAAACCATATCGCATATGAGCATTGGATCTATAATCACTTTCCGTTAATCCAACATAAGATTGATCCGATATTTCATCAGAATCTTGGAACTTAATATCTAATTGCTGGTAGAGATCTGCATTAGGATCATTGTTAAATCTCAATTTAACAACTACATCAGTTTTATCAAAGCCAGTATCTCCATTGGTATGCTCCATATCATCGAAACCGTCAGTTTTATGCTTCAATCCTTCCACAAGAAAACCAAAATTTTCTGAAGAAGAGCCATAGAATAAATGGGACTTCATATTCCCATCAGAACCAAATTCTTGATTCAAGAAACCTGAAGTTGATTCAGGAATAGGAGTGCTGATTAAGTTTATAGCACCACCAATAGTGTATGGCCCAGTTTTGATTGCTGCTGGTCCTTTGACTACTTCAATACCATTGATTCTTGAGAATGTTGGGAAATAATAAGCAGAAGATGCAGCATAAGGAGCTGGTGCTATTAGAATTCCATCTTCCATCAATGTAATTTTACCTGATCGATCAGGGTAGGTTCCTCTTATGCTAATATTAGGCCGCAATCCATAACCTTCCTCAGGTCTAACATTGATACCAGGGACGCTTGCTAGTGCCTTATGTATATCCATAGTTTCAAATTTTTCTAAGTCTTGTGCAGAAACTTTTGTTGCAGAACCAGGAAGAGATTTTTTACCTATGATCGTTATGTTATCAATTTTATCTAACCCATGATTTGCTGCTTCAACATTAATAAAGATTATAAGAGAGAATGACAAAAACCAGATTCTTATGAAATTCATTTTATATCTATCCTTAATTAAATATGATTTATATTAACTGATAATGATTATCATTAACATAAAGGAATAATAATCAATTACAAATATAATGCAAGCATATATAGTTCCTTTTTTATATATCTGAAAAAAATAGTTACGAATAAATAAATTTATATAAGTTCGTTAATCCTTGATCTTGGTTTCCAAAATATCATCGATTGTTTTCACAAACCTTGTTAATCTTTTTTGAAATTTTTTTGATTGTTTCTCGTCAAAAGAAGCTATGATTTTTGCAGTGATATTATTTATAACAGTTCTGGTATTTTCATCTTCAGAATTAAGAGAATTGACATGATCTATTAATAAATTATTATCATTTTTTAAAGCTAATATCCTTATTAATTCTTGATCCCATGTTTCTTTGTTATCAATTAATTGGTATCTAGAATCTTCTATATTGGAAATATAAAAAGAAATTATATTTTTTTGTTTAGTATTCAGTTTGACTCCGAATAGCTTGAAGAATCTTATAAAACTTTTACTCAGAATTTCGTGATACTCTTTTGTTTCTTTTTTTAGTGTTCTTCTTTTTTCTTCACTCAATGAATTTAAATGCATTTCAATCTCTTGAATTTGTTCATCTGAAAGTGTTCTAGATAATTCAACAAAATAAGGTAATAAAAAATCTCTAGTATTAGTACTAAGTTCTATACCGCTTAGGTAAATATTATCTATATCCTTTCTTGTTGTTCGATTGTCTAAAGCTTTGAATTTAAGAAGCAGTTCTTTGTATTTTGGTAATTCAGATTTTGTATTCCAATTTTTAAAATCTGCAGCTGAGTTTCTTATGAAAACTTTTTGATTCTCTGTGAAACTAGCATACTCCAGTATTTGATTTGCAATGTATTGATCTATTCTTTCATACCAGAGTTCTCCAACAACAGAGCAAGAAGCTATGTTTATTGTCAGAATAATAATTATTGTCTTAAAATTTTGTTTTTTCATGTTCTGTAGAATTTATGAATTCTGAAAATTAGGTACTTGGGTAGGCACTTTCCAATAACATTTGCATGTTCATAGACGAAGAAATGGCTGATTGATGTATCATCCTATTCTTATTAATTTTATTATAAAGAGTGTCTCTTAGTAGAGGAGTTCTATTGGCACTTAAGATGAAGGATTCCATCCGATCAGGAGTAAACTCTTGACCATGTATACTACCAGCTGCTTTTGAAATAGATTCATTCATGAGAGTACCTCCCATGTCATTAACTCCTGCATTGAGACAACTTAATGCTCCAGATTGTCCTAGTTTGACCCAGCTTGTTTGTATATTGTCAATTAATGGGTGAAGACTCAGTCTTCCAATTGCATGCATTAAAAGAACTTCTCTAAAAGTAGGCCCTGGTCTTGCATGTCCTCTTTTATACATTGGTGATTCCATACTGACATATGGCAAGGGTATAAATTCAGTAATTCCTCCTGTTTTTTTCTGCAGGTTTCTCAAGCAAAGCAGATGAGTAGCCCAATCATCAATAGTCTCCTGATGGCCAAACATAATGGTCGATGTGGTCTTGATACCAACTTTATGAGCTGTACTTATAACTTCTAACCATTCTGAAGTATTTATTTTATCGGGACAAATTTTACTCCTAACTGAGTCATCTAATATTTCAGCAGCAGTACCCGGCATGGTTTTTAGTCCTGCTTGTTTAAGTAGTTCTAAGTATTGTTCTAAAGAATAACCTAATGTTGAAGCACCATGATGTATTTCTAGGGCTGAAAATGCGTGGATATGAATATCAGGAACTCTTTCTTTGATAGCTCTACAAATGTTTAAATAAGTTTCTCCATCAAAATTAGGGTGAATACCTCCTTGAAGGCATACCTCAGTAGCACCACGATTCCAAGCCTCTAATGCTCTGTTTGCGATTTCTTCGAATGAAATTAGATAGGGTTTACCGCGAAGATTTTCTTTTGTTTTTCCCTTGGAGAAAGCGCAGAAATGACATCTATATTTACAGATATTCGTATAGTTAATATTACGCGTTACAACATAACTAACAGCATCACCATTTACTCTTTCTCTGAGTGCATTGGCATGATTCAAAACATAATCTAAATCATTTCCTCTTACTTTGAATAGGTCCTTGATTTCAGTTGGGTCCAACTCCATTCCATTGCTTGCTTTATGAACGATTGAGCTAATATTGAGATTGGGTTGATGATTCTGGTTGATCCAATTTTCATATTTTCCAGTTTGAGGGCTATCTAAAGATTCACCGCAACGCCATAAATTTTCACGTCCAAAGCCTTCAGAATCAGATAATTCATTTATATAGGGTGTTAGCTGTGGATTAAACCATTGTTTATCCTGAGAGATGTATTCAGGGTATATCGTTAATCTTTCTTGAAGTTTCTTGCCTTTTTCAGTCGTCACTCTTTCCAGTAATTTTAATTCTGGCCATGGGGATTCTGGATTTACATGATCTTCAGTGACTGGAGAGATTCCTCCCCAATCATTAATGCCAGCATCAATGACTTGTGGCAGTGCAGACATGTTTAAGTTAGGTGGACATTGTATATTCATTTCTTGACCAAACATTAGTCGAGACATTGATAAGGTCCACAAAAGTTCTGATAAATCAGGTGCGGTTGCATTCTTCATTTTTGTATCAGGCTTGGGTACAAAATTTTGAATAATAATTTCTTGTATATGGCTATATTGATTATGCAATTTTTTGATTTCCAATAAGCTTTCAATTCTCTCTTGGCGTGTCTCACCAATACCAATAAGAATACCAGTAGTCAGTGGAATCGATTGTTGACCTATATGCCTCATAGTTTCTAATCTAATATTTGGATTTTTATCTGGAGACCCAAAATGAGGCATTCCCTTCTCACATAATCGATCAGAGGAAGATTCAAGCATTATACCCATTGAAGGAGAGATCTCTCTTAATCGGGCTATTTCTTCAGAATTCATAGTGCCTGGATTTAAATGAGGCAAAAGACCTGTTTCTTCCAAGACAAGTTCTGCCATCGCGAAAAGGTAATCAAGTGTTGATTCATAGCCTAGATATTTTAGGTCATTTTTCGCCACTTCATAGCGCAATTCTGGTTTTTCACCTAAAGTGAATAGGGCTTCTTTGCATTGGTTCAACTGACCATCTTTTGCAATTTTTAAAATCTCTTCAGGTCTAAGGTAAGGGTTTTTTAGTTTTCTTGGGACTTTAGCAAAAGTGCAATAATGGCATACATCTCGACACAACATCGTAAGGGGTATAAAAACTTTCTTGGAGAAGGTAATAACATTTTTCTCTTGATCCCTTAGTACTCTTGCTTGTTTCATCAACTCCTCTAAGGGCATCGATTGACTTAACTCTATATATTGATTTATTGAAGGATTTGGCATTGTGTATTTATAGCTTTTTAAGCTTTGTATAACAATTATTATTTATGATAAAAGAGAATTTATGGCGAAGTAATGGATTTAAATTTCTTGAAGTCATTTTCATCATCTAGATCCAAGCTCAATGCTTTGTTATTAAAAATCCTGATTGTTATATTGGCATTTTCAGCTGAGCGTACATGTTTTTTAAAACTATTCTCGCCAAATTGAAAATCAATCATTCTAGGCATATCTAATATTAAAGCATTGGTACCTCCATCTTTATTAGCTTCAACTATAGTTATTCCTTTTTTATGAGAATCTATAAATAGCTCTACATCTGCTTGTGTAACAAAAGGAAGGTCAATGGATAAGTACATCATTCTTTTTACATTTTGCTTTTCTATCCAGTTTGATGCTTTTTCAATTTTTTTCTTTAAACTATGAACATCAAACTCATCAATGGTTATAATTTTCTTTATAGATAGAGATTGGATCCATTCTGATTCATGGGTCATCACTATAATTTTATCTATTGTTTCTATTTTATTGAGAATCTTTAGTGTTTGAGATGCTAATGTTTTTGTCAGTTCTGTTCTTTCTTCTTGATTTAATAGATGAGAAAGTCTGCTCATTGATGCATTAAAGTTATTGATTGGGATGAGTGCCCACACTACTTATTCTCCTGCTAATTCTATTTCTTGGGCAAAATCTAAAACACCATGTGCAAGTTGAATTTTATCTTGATCATTATGCATTACAGTATTCATCACTTTAGTTTTAATTCCCATATCATCAACTTGCGATACTAAATTTTGATCAAGTACATCAAGAATCAAACCATCAATCAGGCCATCGTAGTGTTTTGCTATTGTGACAACCGATGGTTCCAGTCCCAGCTCTGCCATTATTTTTGTTGTGGGACCTTTTATGGCTTGACCATCTACTACTGGTGAAACAGCAATCACTGGAGTAGAAGCAGTCTTTAAAAAAGTTCTTATTTCAGATAAAGAAAGAATTGGGTCAATACTAAGATACGGGTTTGATGGAGCAAGAATGATTGCCTTTAGATTATTGTCATTCATTTCATCTAAGACTGTTTGCGAGGGCGCAGCTTTTTTTTGCTTGAAAGAAATTGATTTAACCTTTGGTATGCATTGTTTTTTAACAAAATATTCCTGAAAGGAGAGTGTACCAATATCACTCTCAATTATTGTTTTGATCGAATGATTACTCATAGGTAAAATTTTGCTGTTGATATTCCAGATTTCTGAAACTTTTTGAGTAATCTCAGACAAGTTCTTTCCATTTTGTATTTCTTTGGATCGATATACATGCATTTCTAAATCTTTATCACCCAGTTTAAACCAATTATCAGCTCCAAGTTCACTCATGATATTATGAGCTTTCCAAGTTTCTCCAGTTCTACCCCAGCCAGTTTCTATATTGTTTTCACCTGCTAACGTATAGATCAATGTGTCAATATCAGGAGAGATATAAAAACCTAAGTGAAGGAAATCATCTCCGGTATTAGCAATAATTGATAATTCGTCTTTATCAGTGATTTGGTCCAAGCCCCTACATAATTTTGCTCCACCAACACCACCGCTCAATGCTAAGATTTTTTTCTTTTTTATCATTAGCGAAATAAATCCTCATTTTTTGGTCGAATTAGGTCATTGATCGTATCTGTTTCAGAATGTGTATTAATGCCTTTAATGATCACAACTGGAATACCTTCATTGCTCTCTCCCATAACTAGCATTGCTGCTGCTGCGAGTTGGTCAGCCCAAGCAATGCATGTAGTCTGTAGTTCTCGTTGAAAAAGATCAACAGCTTTTTGCCTTAGGTCAATTAAAGTTTTAATGCCTGATGAACCCAATGCATGTCCTGTGGTTCCTAATCTCCATGCTCTACCCATACTATCTGTTATAAGAACTCCAACATTTACATTTATTTTCTTGGACAGATAACTTCTTATGGTTTGTGCCGATTGATCTGGGTTTTCGGGAAGCAGTAGTACCTTTTCATCAGTTTTATCTGATTCTATATTAGAGCGATCAATCCCAGCATTCGCAAGGATATGACCTAATTTATGTTCAACAATAATGACACCATTACTTATTCTAATAATTGACCTAGATTCTTGTAGTATTAATTCAACTATTCTTGGATCTTTATCGGCTTTTTTTGCAATTTTTATAGCTTCTTGACTTGGGTTAATTGTTGATAATGAAATTAAACGGTTTTCTGATTTTGAGATAATTTTTTGAGCGATGACAATTACATCATGATTTTCTATAATTAAATTATTTCTTTTGATCCCATTGACTATTATTTCTCCAATATGATCACCCGATTGAATAGCTTGAATGCCCTCAATTGCCTCGATAGTTAATGAGTTAGGTTTGGATTTAGCTTCCATCAGTAAGGGTTTGAATAATGTTAGTGTGAAGTAATCTTTATACCTGAAGATTTTAATTTATGTCTTTTATTGATAAAGATTAGGATTGATGTCAATGCTTCAGCAGCTGCTGAGTTTTCTATGCAACCAGCATCCCAAGAGGTTAGACCTAGGTCATTGATTAGTTCTATCACTAGTTTTACTGCTTCTCTGTCATTGCCTGTTACTAGTACTTCTGCATCAATTTTTTTATTTGATCCAATCAAATGTGAACCAATGTTTTGCAATGCTGAAACAACTTTAACTTCATCACCTAAGAATATTTGTGCTTCTAAGGCAGCTGACCCTTGATTAGGTAATGTTACTTTTGTGACATTACCTTGCAGAGGAACAGTTGTATCGATAATGATTTTTCCTATTAAATGATTTTTAACCACGTCTAATGTTTTTTGATGACTGGAGTATGGCACCGCCAAAACAGCTAAATTGCAAATTTTGGAAGCTTCTATTAAGTCTAATCCAATAATTAGTTCAGATCCTTTCTCTTTATTTAACTCAATTGCGGTTGCTTCAGCTTTTTCTCTTTTTCTTGAACCTATGATGACTGTATAGCCATTCTGAGCCCATTTTTTCGCTAGCGCTGAGCCTAGTGCACCTGTTCCACCGAGTATGGCTATAGTATTTTTATTATTATTCATTTGTTTCTTCTGGTACGACTCGAACTGCACCATCTGATGCGGAAGATGCCATTAAGGCATAGGCTTTTAATGCGTCACTAACGATTCTATTTCTAGATCTTGGTTTCCATGCTTTTTTTCCTAAATTATTCATAGCTATTCTTCTGTTTTCTAACTCTTGAGCAGTTAGATCTAACTCGATTATTCTGTTTGGTATATCAATTTTAATGATATCTCCATCTCTTATTAACCCAATTTCACCCTGAGATGCTGCTTCAGGCGAGATATGGCCAATTGATAGTCCTGATGTACCTCCTGAGAATCTTCCATCTGTTATTAATGCACATTTTTTACCCAAGCCTTTGCTTTTTAGATAGCTTGTAGGGTAGAGCATTTCTTGCATGCCTGGTCCTCCCTTTGGCCCTTCATAGCGGATCACCACAACTTCACCAGACTTAACATCATTATTCATGATTCCATCAACGGCATCATCTTGGCTTTCAAAGACATGTGCTGGCCCCTTAAAAGTTAAGTTATTTTCATCGACTCCAGCAGTTTTTACAATGCATCCTTCTTTAGCAATATTTCCCTTAAGGACCGCTAACCCTCCATCAAGACTGTAGGCATTATCGAGATTTCTTATGCAGCCATTTTCACGATCAACATCCAATGATTCATAACGTTTATTTTGAGAAAAAGGTTGTGTCGTTGGAATCATTCCTGGTGCTGCAGAATAAAATTCTACAACCTTATTACTTGGCGCTCTGTTAATATCCCAAGTTTCGATAGCTGATTTTATGCTCTCGCTATGAACTGTATTATTATCAATATTGAGTAATTTAGCTTTTTCTAGTTCACCCAGAATAGCCATCACTCCTCCGGCTCTATGTACGTCTTCTAAATGATAATCACTACTTGGAGCCACTTTACATAAATTAGGCACTCTTCTTGATAAGCGATCAATATCCTCAATGGTGAAATCAATATTGGCTTCTTTTGCAGCTGCTAATATATGCAATACAGTATTTGTCGATCCTCCCATTGCAATATCCAGAGTCATAGCATTTTCAAAAGCTTTTTTATTTGCAATTTGATGAGGTAAAACTCTTTCATTATCATTTTCATAGTAATCTTTAGTGATGTTTACAATTTGTTTTCCTGCTTCTAGAAAAAGATTTTTTCTATCGATATGGGTTGCCAGGACACTTCCATTACCAGGCAAGCCAAGCCCTAAAGCTTCTACTAAACAATTCATGGAATTCGCTGTAAACATTCCTGAGCATGAACCACAAGTTGGGCAGGCCGAACGTTCCACTGCTTTAATATCTTCATCTGAGACAGATGAATCTCCGGCAAGAACCATTGCATCTACGAGATCTAATTTTGTTTCTTTACCTTTTACTATGCCTTTTCCTGCTTCCATAGGCCCTCCAGAAACAAAAATAGTTGGAATATTTAATCGCATTGTAGCCATCAACATTCCAGGTGTAATCTTGTCACAGTTCGATAAACAAACTAGGGCATCAGCACAATGGGCATTAACCATGTATTCAACTGCATCAGCAATAAGTTCTCTAGAAGGAAGGCTGTAGAGCATTCCTGAATGACCCATAGCAATACCATCATCAACAGCTATGGTGCTGAATTCTTTGGCAACACCACCACTGTTTTCAATTTCTTTTGCAACCATTTGACCAAGATCTTTTAAATGAACATGACCAGGGACAAATTGTGTGAATGAATTTGCAATAGCAATAATGGGTTTACCAAAATCATTTTCTTTCATACCAGTAGCTCGCCAAAGAGCTCTAGCTCCAGCCATATTACGTCCATGTGTTGAAGTTTTCGATCTATATTCAGGCATCTTTTTTAGTTATTAATGTTGCTCATGATATTAATGCTTTTATTATCTCATTTATTCATAATAATTATAATTGTCATGGTACAGTAGTCACATAAAATTATTGATTTATACTTCTTGTTTTCAATTTTTTAGCGATAATAAATATATGAGTAAAGAAAGTAAAACATCTAAAGTTGACGGTATAGACTCCTTAGAGAATGAAAAATTCGAGAAAGAATGGGCTATCGAACTAAATGAGTGGACAGAATCTCTCCAAGCAATTAAAGAGAGTTATGGTAATAGGCAAGTTAAAGATTTATTAGCTTCATTGCAACAATATGCTCTTAGTCAGGGAGTTTCACTAGGCGGTGCAACACTCAATACTCCTTATCGAAATACCATACCTGTCTCTGATCAACCAGCATATCCAGGTGATATTGAGCTTGAGCAAAAAATAGAAAATATTATTCGTTGGAATGCGATGGCAATGGTTTTGCAAGGCTATGATAGTGGTAAAGGCGTAGGTGGTCATATTGCAACCTATGCATCAACTGCCACAATGACTGAAGTTGCCCTCAATCATTTTATTAAATCAAGAACGGATGCTTATCAAGGTGATATGATGAATATTCAGGCCCATGCGTCTCCTGGTATTTATTCAAGAGCTTTTTTAGAGGGTCGTTTATCAGAAGAAGAATTAAAGAATTTCAGGAGAGAATTACAACCAGAAGGTGGTTTACCATCTTATCCTCATCCTAGAAGAAGACCAGAATTATGGCCAAGCCCAACCGCTTCAATGGGCTTAAATGGCGTGTCTTCTATCTATTATGCAAGATTTGCAAGATATCTAGAAAACAGAGGGTTAACCAATAAAAAAATAGGAAAAATATGGGCATTTTTAGGCGATGGTGAGATGGATGAGCCTGAAACATTAGGCACTATTAATATTGCTTCTCGAGAACAATTAGATAATTTGGTTTTTGTTGTCAATTGTAATTTGCAGCGACTTGATGGGCCTGTGAGAGGGAATGGTAAAATTATCCAAGAATTAGAGGCTATTTTTAGAGGTTCTCAATGGAATGTGATTAAAGTTATATGGGGTTCAGAGTGGGATCCATTATTCTCAATAGATCACAATGATGTCATGCAAAAAAGAATGGATGAAGTGGTTGACGGTGAGTATCAGATGTATTCCGTTTCATCAGGCGAAGATCAGCGTAATCATTGGATTGAGGGAAATCCAGAATTAGAATCGATTATGACTCAGTTGAATGATAAAGAGCTCAAAGATATCAAGCGAGGAGGTTTTGATCGTAAGAAGTTATATGCAGCATTTGATAAAGCTTCAAAGCCAAATGGAAAACCTACTGTAATTTTAGTAAAGACACTTAAAGGGTATGGTTTAGGCGAGGGATCAGAGGGAAGAAATATTGCTCATCAGAAGAAAACAATGAGTGATGAAGAGAGAATTGAAATCGCAGAGAGATTGAATATTCCTCTTTCAGATGAAGACAGAAAAGCTGCTAAATTCTATATCCCTGATCCTGCTTCAGAAGAAATGATATACCTTAAAGAAAGAAGAGATGATTTGGGAGGCTATCAACCGATTCGTTTTGATGATTGTGAAAAAATTACTGCACCAACACCCGAATTTTTTGAAGATTTTTTCAATGAAATAGACCGTTCGATTTCCACTACAATGGTCTTAGTAAGGATTATTTCTAAATTACTCAGAGATAAGAGTATTGGTAAGTATGTGGTGCCTATTATTCCTGATGAAGCTAGAACTTTCGGGATGGATGGTTTATTTTCTCAAGCAGGAATCTATTCACATGATGGTCAAAACTATCAACCTGTGGACGCAGGAACCATCTCTCCTTATAAAGAGGCCACAGATGGACAAATTCTTCAGGAGGGAATATGTGAGGCTGGAGCCATGGCATCATTTATGGCCGCTGGAACAGCATATTCACATCATGAATTACCCATGATTCCATTCTATATTTTTTATTCTATTTTTGGTTTCCAGAGAGTGGGAGATATGATATGGGCATGTGGTGATGCTCTAACTCGAGGTTTTTTGATTGGAGGAACAGCTGGTAGGACAACCTTGAATGGTGAAGGTGTCCAACATCAAGATGGCCATTCTCATGTCTTAGCTTCAGTGGTGCCCAATCTAATGACTTACGATCCTGCATTTTCTTATGAATTGGCAACGATTGTTAGAGAGGGAATAAGAAGAATGTATGAGGAACAAGAAAATATTTTTTATTATTTAACAGTTTATAATGAGAATTATAGTCATCCCAAGATGCCCCATGATTGTGATGAGGGTATTCTCAAAGGTATGTATCTATTCAAAAGTGCTTCCACAGAATTAGAGAAAAAACACACAGGTGAGCCGATCCATCTATTGGGCAGTGGTAGCATAATGCAACAAGTTCTTGAAGCTCAGGAAAAATTAGAGAGACAAGGGATACCAGTAAATGTTTGGAGTGTGACAAGCTATAACCTATTACACAAGGATTTCTTAGAATCAAAGAAATCCAAAGAAAAATCATATCTAGAAAACATTTTAAATGATCAAACAGGACATTTTATCGCTGTTAGCGATTTTATTAGTTTATTACCTGATAGCTTGGCACATCTTTTTCCTGGTTCTTTTACATCTTTAGGCACAGACGGTTATGGATTAAGTGAAGGAAGAGAAGAACTGAGAGATTATTTTGGTATCAGTACTGATTCTATTATGGAGAAAGTTTTAGAGATTTTAAAATAGTTAGTCTTACTCGATAAGTTTTGATATTTCTTTAATATGTTCAGGAGTAGTGCTGCAACAACCGCCTATTACATAGGCACCATGTTCTAACCATTTTCTAGCTTCCATGGCGTATTCTTTAGGGGATATTTTAACTGTATTAGTATGATGAATAACATCAACATCTACTTCTTTACCAAAATCTTTAATCTGTTCTTTATCTTTTAGCACTGCTGAGTTTGGAAACATTCCAAAAGTACCGGCTTTTTTTAGAGTTTCTATTTCCTCTGTAACTAAGTCTGCAGCTAGGCAATTGAGTAATTGGCATTCAATATTAAGTTTGTTTGCTGCTTCTATAGCATTTTCAAATGATTCTCCCGAGACTAAATGGGAGCCTTTAGGGATATTTCTCGTTGTCCAGCTTAACCAAACCCTATCGGAATAATTCACAGCATTGCTGGCAGCTGTAATTCCTTCTTTTATTGAACTCATTGATTCACAAAGGATGATGTCCACTTGCTCTTCCATAATCGAACCAATAGAGGAGTAAAAGTCATCCATTATTGTTTTTGAGGGTGTTAAATCAGGTCTAAAACTAGTTTCCATTGGTGGGAAAGATCCTGCAATTAATACATCTTTATTCCCATTTTTAGCAGTCTTAGCTAAATCGATACTTAATTGTGTTAGTTCGTTTGTTTTATGTTCAATACCGTTTCTGCTTAATATGGTTGGTGTGACATAGTAATTGTTGGTAGTAATGATATTACAACCTGCAGCTATGTTGTCTTTATGAACCTCAATAATGGCATCAGGATGTTCTAATAATACTTGAGCAGACCAAATTGATTTTTTCCAATCAGGGACATTAAAGCCTCTAGAGGAAAGTTCTGTTCCCATTCCACAATCAAGAATATATTTCATTACCAGTGATAAATAATATTAATAAAAATAAAGAAACATGAAATCATATTTATTATCAAAACAATAGTTCTAATTAAGGTTGTTTTTTATCTTCCTTTGGTAAGATCCCACTTAACTATAGAATCAACACGAATATCTTCCCACTCATTGGAATCTATTTTATAGACCAAAATAGATTCATTTAAAGTGTCTTGATTCATTGTTGTATGATTTTCAAGGTATGACTCATGAAGAGTGCAGATCACTTGTTTTGTCTTTCCTGAATTTAAGCTTTTAAATTCTACTTTTACAATTCCTGACTTTAAGGACACAAGAAGATCTGCAACATCCATTTTTTTTCCTATACTGATTTACTTAATGCTTGCTCAATGTCACCAATAATATCATCCACATTTTCGATTCCAATGGATATTCTTATCATGTCATCTGAAATACCAGCGGCTTCATATTCCTCAGGTTCTAATTGACTGTGTGTGGTCGAAGCTGGGTGTGTGGCTAGTGATTTAGTATCACCAATATTGACCAAGCGAACAATTAGCTCAAGAGAATCAATAAACTTAATGCCTGCTTCTTTTCCACCCTCAATACCAAAAGTTAAAATACCAGAAGGTGAGCCATCAGTATATTTTTTTGCTAAATCAAAGTAAGGACTATTTTCCAGTCCAGCGTAATTGACCCATTTGACTTGGCTATGTGTTGATAAATAGTTAGCAACATTGATTGTGTTTTCACAATGCCTGTCCATTCTAACGTGCAATGACTGAATCCCCTGTAGAATCAAGAATGCATTAAAGGGTGATAATGCTGCTCCTGTATTTCTCAAAGGACCAACTCTGCATCTTCCTATAAATGCTGCAGCACCTAGTGCTTCTGAATAAATTAGTCCATGGTATGAATTATCTGGTTCATTTAAGGTTGGAAAACGTTTTGGCTCTTTAGACCAATCAAAATTACCCCCGTCAATTATGGCACCGCCAATCGTAGTTCCATGTCCACTAATGTATTTTGTTAGTGAATGGACAACAATATCAGCTCCATAATCAATAGGCCTTAAAAGATATGGCGTAGCGACAGTGTTATCCACTACCAAGGGCACACCTTTGGAGTGAGCTGCTTTTGCTAATGACTCAATGTCACAAATATTACCTAAAGGGTTTCCAATTGATTCACAAAATATTAATGTAGTATTTTCATCAACCAAATTAGATAAGCCGTCGATATCATCATGATTGGCATACCGAACCTCTATACCTTGATTTTTTAGCGTATTTGAGAAGTAATCACTTGTTCCACCATATAATTCACTGACAGATACTATGTTTTGGCCTGTCGAAGTTAAACATTGAACGGCATAAGTTATGGCAGACATTCCAGAAGAAACTGCTAACGAAGCAATTCCTCCTTCCATTTGAGCTAATCTTTCTTCAAGAACAGCATTAGTTGGGTTCATAATTCTGCTATAAATATTGCCTTCCTCAGCTAAGGAGAATAAATCAGCTCCATGTTGAGCACTATCAAAGGCATAAGACGTCGTTTGGTAAATTGGTGTTGCTACCGATTTGGTTGTTGGATCCGGTGTATAGCCGGAATGAATGGCTTTTGTTTCAATTTTCATTTTTTAAGTCCTCTATCATAAAAAAAACCTGTTAGTAAATTACTAAACAGGTTTAGATCTAAGACCATAATCCTCTTTAGCAGTATTTATAAAGCACCTGCAAGTTGGAATAAATCGGTGCAGTGCGTATATTGAATCAATTGAGTATTAAGTCAAGAGTTTTTTATTTTTGATTTTGATTTTTTTGATAAAAATAAATATATAAGATAGGAAGCATACCTGCACTATTGATGATAGCTAGAGCAATAAACCAGGCTAATTGTCTATTTCTAGCAGCTTTCCATAAAGCCGCTATTTTCCATAAAGCAGACCAAGTAATCAGTGGGATGATCCAGTAATAAATTAAAGGTGTTTCAAACATTTCTCTTTTTAATTAATTATTTCTAAAAATTTTATACCAAAGTATTCTCGCAGATCTATAAATATCTTCAACTACAGTGGGTGAATAATATTTCAGGTCTTTACTATTAATGCTTTGATAGTCTCTTCGGTATTTATGTTTTATCCATGCATTTAAGTCTGTTTTTTTTATAAATGCGAAGAGTATTTTATTTCCCCAACTGATATTTTTATTGGAGATAGCTGTTCCAAAATCTATAAGGTAAGGCCTTTTATCTTCATCAACAAAAATATTATCTTTTCTTTTCAAATCACCATGACTCACCCCTAAGCTATGCATGGCTTGAATTAAAGCCAATAGTTGATTAAAAAATTCATCATTGCCTTCTAGTTCATATTGAGATTCACGATAAGTCTGCCCATTGATGAGTTCTAAGATCAGGTCCCCCTTCTCAGTCAATCCATAGCATTTTGGTATACCTTTCAAACCTCTTAATTGTTTATATATTTTGTATTCATGATGTAGACTATTTTGGTTAAGGCGGCCTGTAAAAAATGATGACTTATTTGCCTTTTTGACAATTAAGTTGAGCCCATCAATATTGACTTTATATAAGATTCCTTGATAACCCATTTGCATGAAAGTAGCGTTATGATCAGAACGCAGTGCTTTATTAACTGAGTCAACGATATTTTTCTCAGATTTCATTTTGAAAAACTTATAAGAAGAATACTCAGAGTATTATTAGCCAAATCAATACATAAATAAAAATTACAGGCTCATAATTATGGATTAAACTTTTTTTCCAAGACCAATTCTCAAGTTCTAACGAATGAATTTTTTTGAATGTTATAGTTAGTGCTGGGGTTTTATTAGCCCACTTTTCCCATGTTTCAGGAAATAATGCTTTTAATTTTCTATCTTCATATTCAATGGCAGCAGGGTAGTAAAAACAGAAAAATGATAAGGCAATCAGGCCAGCCCAAATTTGACCATTGATGATAGCCATACCACATAAAACTAGAATATTACCTGTGTATAAAGGATGTCTAACATAGGCATAAGGTCCTGTAGTTGAGAGTTCTTTATTTTTTAGGACAAATCCTGATGCATACATTCTAATAATAAGCCCTAGAATAATTATCATTTGTGCCAGTTGAGACTGGAATGCTATATGTGTATTTGAATCAGTGGTGAAGCCAAATAGACTTACCAAAATAATACCGATACTTTGCCTCGAAAATTCATGATATCTCAATTCTCTAATTAGGTGAGGTATACCTGATAGTTTTTTTAATTCTTCAGTTCTGTGTGTCATTTTTTTATTTAACCTCTTTTTTCATTAATGGTTTTAACAAATGCTTCATCTATTTTGCTAACACCTTGTTTTTTTGCCTCACCAATAATTCCTTTGAGTGCTTTTTTAACAAAAACTTTTGGAATTCCAGATAACTGTTTACAAGCATTTGCTGTGAAGACAATGTTTTCATCCATTCTGTTTGCTATATACATTACCGCTTCATGCTCAGCTCCTTTGCCTTCAGGAGTAGGGAGCCAAAAAGGTTTCTTATGTTTAGCAAACCAAAACTGATTAGCATTTCTAAACCCAAAGCTAATTGGCATATTTGGAATTTGCATATCATCGCCAAGATCAAGGTTATTTCTCCACTTTTCTTTAAGGTGAATTTTATTTATTTTAAGCAACATATATTCAGTTGAATCAGTTCCTTTGTAGTAAAAATCTTCAGGGTTATCATTTAATTCACATTCAAAGACTTGGAAAGCAGATTTAATAATTTTAGGTCTCTCTGGATCATTGACATAATTTTCAGTGGGTGAATTTTCAAGTTCAAAAACACAATCCTTCATTTTTTCTTCTGGATCTTGTCCTGGATAACCCAAGTCAACAATATTTTTAGTTTGCTTTTTATCGTATTCCACGAAATTCATTGCACATTTTTTAATTCTTTTGATATTTTTTGAAGTATTACTGCCTCTTCTCGAAATAACAATCCATTCTCTTCTTTGTATGACTCCAAATGGAAATGATAATTGATAAGGTCCAATGCTAGTGACTCCATTTTCATCAACCGTTGTGATTAAAGCAAAAGAACTTAGAAAATAAGAGCTGGATTGATACCAATTATCATGCATCGGGCTTTCAACCCATTTTTCTTCTTTTTTTTGCTTCCAAAAATTCATATAGAGATTCTAACTGTTTTATCTTTGAAGTAATAATGCTAATTTATATTTACATGGTATTTATAAAAATAGTATGTATTTACTCGACCTTAAATTACTGATAAAAATATTATGATAGATTTTAAAGAGCTTAATGAAACATTGACTGGAAAAGTTAGAGGTAATCCAGTTGCAATTAGTTTATTTGAAAAAGAGATACCAGAAGCTTATCAACAAAAAAAAGTAGTTCCATGCTCAATTGTTCGTCATGCAATGGATAAAGGGGAAGTTGTCTCTTTTGATAAACATCACCATGATTGTACTACAGGTGTATATACTGCTGGCGTTCATGAGGGTACTGATGAGATTAGAAATGGGCAGTATTTGGCCAAAAACATACCAGCCTTTACAGATGTAGGTGCTGAAAAAATTAAATCAGGTGAATATGTTTTACCACAAAATACCGTTGTGGGTATTGGAGCAGCCCCTCTCTCTGAAGTGCCTGATGGTATTCATGTTGATTGGATTGTAGTAGTTTGCACTCCTCACTGGGCTAACTTTATTGGAGGTGCTCGGACAGTGATTGATGGAACTCCTCCTAGAGGCTCTTGTGGATCTTCTTTTTGTAGTGATCTTTTTGCATCGCCTTGGCATGATGGAAATGTAGTGATTACTCCTGGTGACCTAGGTGGTAGAATGAATAATCGTCTCAAACCAGAAGAGATGTTCGTTGTCGTGCCTAGCAAATACCTTGATAGTTTATTCAATATTATGACTACCACACCAGATGCGAGAGCTGTACTTGAGGCTACAAAACCTGAGGAATCAGAATATTGGGATAAAAGAAAGCGAGCTAAAAAAGCAAAAGAGGCTCAAACTTTTGATAATATTTCTAAAGATAGCTTTGATATGAAGCTTAGCATGGACTGGGACACAGAATCCAAAGAGATGATTGCACAAACTCCTCCAGGAATTATTGAAATGGCTATTAACAATGTCGAAGATTATGCAAGAGATAATGGAATTAATGCAATTACAAAAACAGTAGTTCTAGATCAAATGAAAAGTATGGGCATGGACCCGAGTATGTTGAATTAGTTGGAGCAACTGATAAACATCTACATTTGCCACTGAAATCTAAAGGATGAAAAAAAATTATTACTAAAATCTTTCAAAATTAAGGGATAAGACTTTTATAAGGATTTAATATGACAGAGATCACAGATCAAGAGATTGATGATTTAATCTTAACTACTGCCCCTAGTGTTGCCAATCATGAAATAGAAGCTGAGCTAGAAATTATTACAGCTGAATGTGTTTTCGGCATGAATATATTCAGAGACTTGTTTGCTGGAATTAGAGATATCTTTGGAGGTAGAAGTAGTGCTAGCCAAAAAGTATTGAAAGATGCCAGGACAACATGCTTAAGAGAATTAAAAATAGCAGCTATTGAATTAGGAGCAGATGCTGTAATTGCTGTGGATCTGGATTATCAAGAGTTTTCCGGTAAAGGAAAGGGTATGCTTTTTCTTGTGGCATCAGGAACAGCTGTAAAGCTAAAGTAGTATCTACATTAATTATTGAATAATATTTAGAATATCCTGACTTAACTCTTGAGATTGTGATGCAGGACTAAAAGAAGCTATTACAGTTCCTTCTGGCCCAATTAAGAATATAGAAGCTGTGTGATTAAAATCATACTGATCTCCTTTGCCAACTTGTTCAAAATAAACGCTTAGATTTGAAGTTATTTTGCTTATTTCTGAATCATTACCTGTGAGGCCAATCAAAGAAGGTCCAAAAAAAGCCAAGTATTCTCTTAATCTAGTGACACTATCTCTTTTTGGATCAAGTGTGATTAATATTACTTGTAATTGATCATTTAGTTCTTTTTTTTGTGCTATTTTTTTTTGGATCTCTGAGAGTTTATAGATAGTTGTCGGACAAACATCTGGACAATTAGTATAGCCAAAGAAAAGTATTGACCACTTATTTTGTAGATCTTCTTTATTGAAATCTTCTTGATACTGATTAATTAGACTAAAGGGTTTTATAGGTAGTGGTTGACTTAAAAACTTTCCAGTAATTAGTTCAGGTTTTTTATCTATCAGAACAGGGGATAGTTTTAAAAATACTGCCATTAGAGATAGTATTAATAGCAGGCATCCTATGAAAATTATATTTTTTTTATCTATGGCGCTTCTCTTTTTATAGGCGCATTAACCCGAATTACTTTTTCTTCATAACTGGATTCAAAGAATAGTAGCAGCTCTACGGAGTCACCAATTTTAAAAATTTTCATCGGAAATTGAAGCATTATATGCTTACCTCCTGGTGTAAGTTCAATTTCACTATTGGCTTCTATTGTAAAATTTTTTAACTCTTTCATAGACATTATTTCTTTATTGATCTGACTTTGATGTATTTGTGTATTCTTGAATCCTGAGGCTTCAATTCTAATTAGATTAAAGGAGCTCATTGTATTATTTTTCAATAAGCCATAAGCCGACATTTTTGTTGAGTTCATTGGTGCAGCTCTAACCCAAGAGTTTTCTAAGGACAAATTCGCAAGTGAGATATCGGATATAAAAACTAATGTTATAACGGTATACTTGAGTAATTTCATTATTACACTCTAGGTCCGCAGATAACTGCTACAGGATTAAATTCAGGAAAAAATAGTGCTGAAAAGAAAGCCCAAGCATTAAATAAGATCAATATAAAAAATGGAATAAAAGCAAGACCAACAAAGATTTTTAAATATTTTAGATCCTCATTCATTTTCAACTCAGAATCATAAAGCAATCATCCTATATATCAAGTAAATCTTGAAGGTCTAAAATCTTCCAATAATTTATTAGTTCTTGCTTCTAGAATCTCTTCTTTTACTAGTTGACCCATAATACCAGCCAGAGAGATTCCACTATGCATTACTGTTAGATACACCCCAGGTAATTTTTGTATAGGACCTACTATAGGTTTTCCGTCTTTAGGCAAAGGTCTCCAACCTATTGTTGTTTTTTCTACTTCTAAATTATTTAATTCTGGAATAATTTCTTTAGCAATTGTTAATATGCGATTTTGATGCATTTTTTCAAAATCACGATTAGGGAATTTTTTCGGTTTTTTTATAAGTCTTTCATCATGTTGTATGCCCGGACCTCTTTGCTCACCAATGATTAATCGGCCATTATTTTGTTGATGAATATGAATACCTGGAGCAACAATAACTCTATTGATTATTGGTTTTATGGGCTTAGTTCTAAGAATAATTCCAGGAGTGGAAGGTCTCATCATTTTTGAATTTAGAATATTATCAGTATTAGTACCACATGCAAAAATAACTTGATTTGTTTTTATTTCCCCAACTGATGTTTTTATTGAATTGAGAGTATTGCCCTTATATACAAGTTCTTTAAATTCAGCGGGAAATATGATCTTACCTCCATTATTCTTTATTCCTTCCGAGAATTTTTTGATTGTTGATACTGTATTCATAGCACCTTCATGAATTGAATACGCTATCGTTTGAGAGTGTTGAAAGTTAGCAAAATGTTCTAATTCTGAAGCTTGATCATGGTTTATGATCTGAATTGCCAACGGATCTTGGTAGCTTTGAAGCAGTCTTACATTATTTATTAATCGCTTAGAATTTTTTTCTGATTTAAACCATTCTAATGAGCCACCCCATTTAATATCCAGATTCAGTTCTTTTTGTAATTGGTGGTACGCTCTTATACCTAACTGTGCAAGAGTGTTATAGCTGAGTGGTGTTTTGTCATAGGAAGCATTTATCCATGAAAATGAACTACCGCTTGCATGAGAACCTAGAAAATCCTTTTCAATTAAAGTGACCTCAGCACCAGCCTTTGAAAGTTGATAACCAATAGATAAACCTAAAATACCGCCACCGATGATCGTGATTTTTTCTTTCAGGATTGTAGAATCAATATTTGATGTTCCGGAAAGGGCTAGACTAGCAAGAATTTTTGAAAAATGTCGGCGATTCATATTATGAGATAAGAGCTGCTTTTTTGATTGCAATGACTAAAAATACTATTCCTGAAGATGCACACAAAGTGGTTAATCCATGAAAGTATTGATTATTAGTTGCAATCAATTTATTGAAGAAGACAATTGTTAATCCAACCATAACCAATTGCATAAATATCACTGGTTCAGAAAATAGCAGAAATGCAACTATTGTGTTTAGAAAGCCAATAATACTCGTTGGTAAGAAAATAAGTTTTCTTTTGTAGTAAAGAATTGGGCCGAGAGATAAAGACAATAAGGATATTACAATGATCCATTTGTATTGCCCTATAAAGCTTATCAAGATCATTACCTGACCAAAGAGGATAAAGAACGTAAATAAACCATCATAAAGACTAAAACCATTGCCACTAGCTTTATCAGCAGTTATGAACCAATGGTCTTTATGATTTTGAATGATTTCAAATAAACTACCCAAGGCAAGAATGAACATGGCATAAACTAGTATTTTATGACTGAAAATTATCTCTTGAAGAAATAATTCATGATGATTAAGTGTTGGTATTAGAGCTACCGGGATCAAGAAAGCGTACAAGTGAATAGGTAGAACCCACAATGCAGTTTTTGTCTTTAAATCAATCATCCTAATTCAATATTACAATTTTAATTGCTGATTCACTATTGCTTAATGATTATGTAGGATGAATTATCTAAGTTCATCTTTTTTAGGAGAAACAAATGAGAAATATTTTTATAATCGCTCTAATCATCTACTCGAGTAATATTTTTTCAGCACATCATGAGGAAACAAATCCTCCTGGCAATAATCATATGCTGCTTTCAACCTATGAAATAGCACCCGGACAAAACCCAGCAGATTTAGAAAAGGAATTAGCAGCGCTTCAGCTACAACAGGAAGAGGACGGTTATAATGATTGTGGTTTATACAGGCATTGGTATGGTGGCCAACGTGCTTTTTACGCTTACTGTTTTTTTAAAGATTTCGAACAATTAGATGCCATTCATGAAACAGCAGAAGCCAATGAAGACCGAATGGAAATAACACAAAATTATTCATCGCATACGGATCATATACTAGATGTTCAAAAGTTGAATATGGGCAAAGCACCGAAGAATAATGTTTGGACATCTTGGAAATTTGGACCCTACCTAACTCTTACAGAAAAACAAGAAAGAGCTGAAATTCTATTTAATGCTTTTGATAGGGCTTTTGGCGGCTGTGATTTGTATTTTCATAGTTGGGGTCCTGAGTTAGCGCATTATATTTCTTGTGGATTTGATAATTTTTCAGATTTTGGCAAAAAACATACAGCAATTAATAAAATACTCGAAAAGGAACTATCCACAGCAGATTTAGATTTGTTAGAGCATTCTGATGATTTACTGACTCTAGTTCAGGATTGATAAAGCTTGACTAAAAAACTGTCTTTAAGCCAGGGGATTAAAATCCCCTGGCTTTTTTATTTAATTGTTGAATCATCAAGATAAAACTATGTAATTGTATTTATTTTCTGATCTTAATAAGATAATTGGAGTTAAAAAAATATCGATCATAGAGGTAACATATGAAACCAATTAATAGAAGCTTAGGCATTACTTTGGGGGTAATTGGATTATTTATTGGAATTTTCTTTTACAGTTATGACTATATACCTGCCAATGGTTATAAGCCTGCTGTTTTATTAAAGAGAAATGGTGACCCTTTAAGTTTAAGAATTAAAAAAGAGCCTGTAGTGGTTCTTTCTGGATGGGGAACACCTGAGGGTTTTAATAAGGATTATGATGATTATCTTTTTTGGCGTACATCTGGAGGAGAAAGAGTTACTAAGCCTAATCAAGCCTGTACTCAATGGCATGTAGGATCCTTTCCATTTCAAGTAGAAATTTCAAGGTTACCATTTGCTATTGGTAGAAAAGTAGAAGGTATGGAAAGACTTTGGGATAGTGTTGGTGCTTATAAAATTAGTGAAGATGGACAAAGTTTTTTTCCTATTGTGAATAATAAAGTGGGTGATTTTCCTTATGCTGGAGGAGATGCTCCGATCCTGTATAAGGAAGATTTAGATGGAATAGATATTATTGCAATGAAGGACTATGTTTCTTCTCGATCAGCAGATTCTGGTGGCGCTCCACTAATTAGATACACACCTGATCCAAGAAATGGAATCGATTACTTGGATGGTATTTTTCTTATAAAAAAGCCCAACGGCATTAATGATTATTATGAAATAGATAAAGCCTACAAGGCAAGAGTTGCCGGCATGATGGGTTGGAGTCTCGATAAAGAAGTTCATTTTCCTCCATACGATAAAGTTGAAGCACCACAAGATCCTTTTATTGAAAACTACATCAATGAATATTTTGATAATCAAATAAGAGTTACCGAAGGCTATTATTCCAATGTACCAGGAAAAACAAAGCATCTTAAAGATACTATGCCTCGTTTAGGCAGAAATGGTTATCGTGATATTGTGCTGGCCAAGCCGATTACAGATCATAATATTTATGCTAATAATTTTTGGGATCTTCATCTTTCATCTCAATCCTTATGTCGGGCAGGTTTTGATGTGGATGACTTCAATATTAGTCAAGTGAGAATGTATGGTAGAACGCCTGAATATAACTTAATGATGCATAAAAATTTAAAGCGTCATCTTAATCATATTGAGCCAGGTAAAGAAGTGGCAGTCATTTATACAACCTTTGGCTTACCTTGGCCAGGTGCTAATCCAGTGGGACCAATGTCAAATGCAGCACCTTTTATTCAAGAAGTTTTTCATGAAAATGCCTATTTAAACTTTTTAAGTTTTAAAAGATATATTGAGCAAAATGAGAATGATTACAATATTACATTTAATAAAACTGGCGGTATTGGAAGTTCTGATTCACGGACTAATAATTTATTTGCATATGCTTTATTTGGAGGATCACAATTGGGCCACAAAGATGACCCACTTCGATTTAGCGATCTACGAGAAAATATAGAAGATGCTATTCTCAATCAAAATAAAAAAGAAGTGATTATTCAATTGTCGCATTGGGGTTATAGCTATTGGATTCTAATAATTAATATGAGAGAAGCATTAAATATACCATTGAATACATTAGAAGAAATTCGCCAAGAAGAATACAGGATGACATGGTGTGAAAAACATCATGGACCAGGAGATTATGAGCAAACACAAGCAATTAACCATCAATGTCCTGAAGGCTTTACACGGTTGCAACTAACAGAAGCTTTCGAGGATTTTAATGAAGACTTAGCAGTCAATTATATGAATAGAATTCGTGGTGGTATCGAACGTTTTGGTATTTTCCCAAATCTAGATATTGAGATCGCAGCGAGTGGTGAAATATCTTTATTAGAAGGTGGAGAAGTAAAAGTAAGTAGTGGGGATTTATCAGGAGCAGAGCTAATAATAAATGCTGATCCAAATCCAGAGAAACCCAACTCATATAACTGGAATAATCGTTGGAGACCTGAGTCACACCCAAGTCCTAATTCAGGAATAACAGCGGTTAGACCAATCAATGAATATATGGAGTTATCAGATTATTTGGATTCTGCTAAAGATAATTTTACTGCTGTTATTGGTACTCAAAACAAGCTTTCTCCATCTGAGTTGATGCCAATACATCCCAATGCTGTTTCTAAATCTGTATTTTTTGGACCTCATAGAACCACGCTAAATGCACCGGCAACACTGACAATAAGTTATGATAAGAATAAGGTTAAAAACCCAGAAATGATAAGACCTTATGTTTTTAATGTTATAACTGAGCAATATGAACTATTGCCAAGAGTTAGAAAGGAAGTAGGGAGCTGGATCAATAGAGAAAATAATACAGTATCTTTTGAGTCACAAATTTTAGGTCAATTTGTTCTTGTTGAGACAATTTAGAAATTAGCCTTAATATTTCTTTCCTATATGCGGCTCATTTCTTTTTTTAGCCAATGATATTTGCTTTTGTCGTTCTGCAAATCTCTTTTTTCTTTCCTCTGAATGGGTTTCAAAACAATTGGGACAGCTAATTCCTTCAATGTAGTGATTGCTTTTCTTATCATTATTATCTATTGGCATCCTGCACGCATGACACATGGAATAGTTGCCTTCTATTAACCCATGTTGGACTGAAACTCGTTCATCAAAAAGAAAGCATTCACCTTTCCATAAACTTTTATCAGTATTAATTTCTTCAAGGTATTTCAAGATACCACCATTGAGTTGTAGCACTTCATCAAAACCTGAATCCAATAGGTAAGATGAGGCTTTTTCACAACGGATACCTCCTGTGCAAAACATGGCAACTTTTTTCTCATTCTTTTTATCAATTAATGGTTTTAATTCAGTTTCTATCCATTTTGGAAATTCACGAAATGATTTTGTTTTTGGATCAATAGCACCCTCGAATGTTCCTATCGAGATTTCATAATCATTTCTAGTATCTATTACAATAATATCAGGATCTAAAAGAACCTGATTCCAATCTCTAGCTTGTATTTTAGTTCCTGTTTTCTTGGCAGGTTTTGTTAAATCTTTTCCCATTGATACGATTTCTTTTTTTAATTTGACTCTCATACGGTAAAAAGTTTTTCCATATGCAATGGAATATTTAGGTTCTAGATTTTTCATTCTTGAATCTTTTTTTAAAACATTAATTACTGACTCAATGGATTCTTTCTCTCCTGAAATAGTCCCATTAATGCCTTCAGGTGCAAGCAATATAGTGCCCAAGATATTTTTTTTCTCGCAAAGATTCTCTAGCTCTAACTTTAAAGTTTTATAATCTTGCCAATCAATGAATTGATAAAAGCTTGCTACCAGCTGGCCATCTTGGTTTGTATTTTTTGTTGTCATGAAATATGAGATATCTTAGTAAATTCTTTCCACAGTATATTTTGCAAGCTGTATCAAGGCATCTTTAAATTGATTATTCGGTAAATCACTTAATGCATCAATTGCTTTTTGCGAAGCAATCTGGGCTTTATCTGCAGTCAATGCTAAAGATCCTGTATCAATAACGCATTGAAAAATTTCTTTACTGTGGCTGGAATCTTTTTTGGCTATGGCTTCCCTAATCATAATTTGCATGCTGGGATTACTTCTTTCTAATGCATAAATTAATGGCAAAGTTGGCTTACCTTCCGAAAGATCATCTCCAATATCTTTTCCAATGATTTCTGATGATGAGCTGTAATCTAGAACATCATCAATTAACTGATAAGCTGTACCTAATTCTTTTCCATAAATTTTTAAGCAATTTTCAATGAGCTTTGATTGACCCGATAGAACTGCACCAATTGTTGTTGCTGATTCAAATAATTTTGCAGTTTTTCTATAGATTACATCCATATATTGCTTTTCAGTCGTGTCGGGATTACCACAATGTATCAATTGCAATACTTCGCCTTCAGCAATAGTATTTGTTGCATCAGACATAATTTCCATGATTCTCATGTGTCCTATTTCAACCATGATTTGAAATGCTCTAGAGTAGAGAAAATCCCCAACAAGAATAGTTGATTCATTGCCAAAATTACGATGTGCAGTGATGTTTCCTCTTCGCGTATCAGAATCGTCTACCACGTCATCATGTAAAAGTGTGGCAGTATGGATAAACTCAATCATAGCAGCTGCTTTTATATGCCTCTCTCTATCCCCTATAAAACCACAAGCATTGCAGGCAATGAGGACTATAAGAGGTCTTAGTCTTTTACCCCCACTATTTATAATATAATGAGAGATACTATTGATTAAGCCAATATCAGTTTCCAGTTGATTCTGGATTTCTTGATCCATAGCTTTCCAGTCATTATCAACAAGGAATCTTAGATCTTTGATGATGACTTTTTCTTTTTCTAGCTCAGTTGTACTTTTAAGCATTTTCTATCTTGTCGTGTTTTAGAGAAGACAATATACCAAAGCCTTTAAAGTTATTGAATTAAAAAGCTTATATCTATAGAATTGCGGGTTTCTTAGAATGATTGCATAAAAGGGAACATTAAGATGTATGCCATATTTAAATCGGGTGGAAAACAATACAGAGCAAGTAAGGGCGATAAGCTTAAGCTTGAGAAAATAAATAACCTTTCTGGTGAAAAGGTTGTTTTTGATGAAGTGCTTTCAGTAGGAGAGGGAGCTGATATAAACTGTGGCTCTCCTTATCTTAAGAATGCTACTGTAGAGGCAAAAATATTAGAACAAGGTAAAGATAAAAAAGTTGAAGTTATAAAATTTAAAAGAAGAAAAAATTACAAACGAACTTTTGGTCACAGACAGCATTACGTCTTGGTAGAAATAACTGGTATAAAGTTAAAAAAAGAAACCGTAAAAAAGACAACTAAAGAAGAGTAAAATAGAGAAAATATTATGGCACATAAGAAAGCAGGTGGTAGTTCGAGAAATGGAAGAGACTCTGAGTCTAAAAGACTAGGGCTCAAGAAATATGGAGGCCAACAGGTTAGAGCAGGCAATATCATTGTTCGACAAAGAGGTACGAAATTTCATCCTGGTGATAATGTAGGCATTGGTAGAGATCATACCCTTTTTGCTAAAGTTGATGGCGAACTAAAGTTTATTAAGAAAGGATCAGCAATGAAACAGTTTGCAACTGTAATTCCTATAGCAGAGTAGCGTTTGAAAATAATTAGATGATACCCCGCTTATGCGGGGTTTTTTTTTAATGATAGGATATTAATAAGATGAAATTTACAGACGAAGCAAAGATAACCGTAAAAGCAGGCAATGGTGGAGATGGCTCTGTCAGCTTTCGTCGTGAGAAATACATCCCTAGAGGTGGGCCTGATGGAGGGGATGGAGGCGATGGTGGTGATGTATTTTTGAGAGCAACATCTGGCCTTAATACATTGATTGATTTTAGAGTAAGTAATCGCTTTTCAGCAACTCATGGAGAGGTGGGAAGATCAAAAAATCGGAATGGCCCAGCTGGAGAAAACCTCGTGGTTGAAGTTCCTTGTGGGACCAAAATATACAATGAAGAAACCAATGAACTGATAGGTGATTTAGTTGAAGAAGATGATATTTGTTTGGTTGCAAAAGGTGGAAAAGCGGGGAAAGGTAATACAAGGTTTAAATCAAGCAGAAATAGAGCTCCTAGACAATCATCACCAGGTACACTGGGAGAGTATCGTACTTTATATCTTGAATTGAGTTTACTTGCAGACGTTGGTTTATTGGGCTATCCAAATGCAGGCAAGTCAACATTTATTCGATCCATCTCAGCCGCTAAACCCAAGGTAGCCGATTATCCATTTACAACACTCCATCCCAATTTAGGAATGGTGAGAATTGATTATGAAAAAAGTTTTGTTGTTGCAGATATTCCAGGGATTATAGAGGGTGCATCTGATGGTATTGGTTTAGGCATCGCTTTTTTAAAACATCTAAGAAGAACTAGAATACTTTTGCATATTGTTGATCTGGCAGAATTTACTGAAGAGGAAAAAATAATAGAGAACATAAGATCTATTGAAGCAGAATTACTAGCATTTGATAAAAAACTATTTAATAAAGAAAGATGGCTTATTTTTAATAAATTAGATTTATTACAAAATGAAGAGTCTAAAATTAAAAAAATAATTTCAGGTTTAGATTGGGTTGAGCCCTTCTATGGAATCAGCGCAGTAACGAAAGAAGGAACAGAGATGCTATCTCAGAACATTATGAGAAGATTGGATCAATTAAGTGAAGAAGATGAAACAGATAAGAATGATTAGGCTAAAGCTTTGATTCTTTTACTGAGTTTCTTTTTTTGATTGGCAGCTTTATTTTTATGAATAATTCCTTTTCTTGCAAGGGAGTCTATTAGAGGTTGAGCTACTTTATAGTTTTCAGCAGCTTCAGTCTGATTTCCATCATCCGCAGCTTTTAAAACTTTTTTCACTGATGTTCTCATTCTATTTTTTAGAGCAATATTTCTTTCCCTATTATGCTCACTTTGCCTGACTCTTTTTTTTGCTGAACTGGTATTCGCCATTTTTTATTTCCTATTATTAATTCTTTACTTGAAAGGCGTGTATTCTTTATATTTTATAGCCTTTTGTCAATAACAATTCTATATTAAGAATGATTGATTTTTTATCAATGAAGTTCAGTTAAAATAAAAGATTATGAATAAATCCAGTAGTCAATCCGATTTAATAGAAACAGACAGTATGTTGCGTTCTACGGGAGTTGTTGGTCTGATGACCTTTCTTTCTAGAATAATGGGATTAATAAGAGATATATTTTTTGCTAGGCTTTTCGGCGCTTTTCCGATAATGGATGCATTTTTTGTTGCTTTTAAAATCCCAAACTCATTCAGGCGTTTCTTTGCTGAAGGCGCATTTTCTAGAGCATTTATTCCTGTTCTTTCAGATTATGAAAATAATAGGGAAGTAGGAGAAATACGAAACTTTATTGATCGAACATCAGGAACTCTTTGTTTGATATTATTCTGTGTTTGTATTCTAGGAAGTCTATTTGCGCCTATATTAATCTTGATATTCGCTCCTGGATTTTTTGATGATCAAAGTGGTCAAATAGATCGTTATAATCTTTCAGTCAGTATGCTTAGGTTTACATTTCCATACTTATTATTTATTTCATTAACAGCTTTTGCTGGTGCTATTTTAAATACAAAAAAACATTTTTGGGCGACAGCATTCAATCCAGTCATATTAAATATCATTTTGATTCTTGCTGCAGGTTTTATTGCACCAAAAACTAATAACCCAGGATTAGTTTTAGCTGTTGCTGTCTTTTGTGCAGGTTTTCTGCAATTGCTGTTTCTTTTTCCTTTTCTGATGAAAGTAAAACGACTACCTAAACCTAAATGGGGATGGCAAGATTCAGGTGTCAGACGGGTTATTAAGTTAATGATACCCTCAATCATTGGAAGTTCAGCATCACAAATCAATCTACTTTTTAATACACTAATAGCATCTTTTTTAGCGGCTGGTAGTATCAGTTGGATATATTATTCTGATCGGTTATTAGAGTTTCCAATCGGAGTATTCAGTGTGGCCTTATCCACAGTAGTTTTACCAAGCTTATCCAGGAAGAATGCATTAAAAAATATTAAACAATTTAAATCAACAGTCCGATGGGGTATCAAATTAGTTTTCCTATTTTCAATTCCTGCATCCATAGGATTATTGGTTTTGTCAGGGCCTTTGGTAACTACAATTTTTCTTGGTGGAAATTTTAATACATTTGATTTAATTATGACTCAATACAGTCTAATGGCATATTCATTAGGGTTAATAGGATTATCTTTGGTTTTGATATTATCACCAGTTTTTTATTCTAGGGAGGATACCAAAACACCTCTTAAATTTGGTTTGATTACTATGGCGACCAACGCATTTCTTTCTTTGATTTTTGTTTTAGCCTTAATGGAAATGAATGTCTCTTTTCCACATATAGGGCTTGCTTTTGCATTTTCTTTAGCATCAATTTTAAATGCTTTTCTTTTATTTCGAAGTTTGAGTCTTGAAAAATTAGTTGTTTTAGATCGTAATTTCATCATATTTATCTCAAGAATAATCATGGCATCTTTTATAATGACACTGTTTTTGATAAATTTTAATCCAGATATACAGATTTGGATCGATGCTAATATTATAGACAAAGTGTTCAGTCTATTATTCTTAATATCTGCTGCGATTATTATTTATATACTAATTTTATTTCTTCTTGGCTTAAGAATGAAAGACATACGTATTCAAACTGATCAGTAATGATTATAATCACCACAATTAGCAAACTGTAATAAAAATGTCTGATTATAAAGAAACTCTCAATCTGCCTGGAACTGGATTTCCAATGAAAGCAAATTTGCCTCAACGTGAGCCAGATTTACTAGATCTATGGGATCAATCAAATTTATATACAAAAATAAGAAAACAACAAAAAGGCAAACAAAAATTTCTACTTTTGGATGGTCCACCCTATGCCAATGGGAATATACATATTGGCCATGCTGTCAATAAAGTGCTTAAGGATATGGTTATAAAATCAAAAACACTCTCAGATTATGATGCCCCTTATGTTCCAGGATGGGATTGTCATGGATTACCCATTGAACATCAGGTAGAAAAGAAAAAAGGAAAAGTAGGCCCAAAAATAAATGCTAATGATTTTAGAGAAGCTTGCAGAAATTATGCTGAAAAACAAGTGTTGCAACAAAAGGAAGATTTTATTCGATTAGGTATTTTAGGCCAATGGGATAATCCATATTTAACTTCAGATAAGACGTATGAAGCAGAACAAATAAGGGCTTTTTCAAAGATTATTGATAACGGACATCTTGAATATGGGTTCAAACCAGTGCATTGGTGCATGGATTGTAAGTCAGCATTGGCTGAAGCTGAAGTAGAATATCAAGACAAAGAGTCTATTTCGATTGATGCTCTATTTGTAGTTTCAGATTCTATGAGCTTTATGGAGAAAGCTTCGATTAACTTAAACAATCAAGAAGTGGACATCGCTATTCCAATATGGACTACAACACCTTGGACATTACCTGCTAATGAAGCAGTAGTTTTAGGATCAGCAATAAAATATTCATTAATTGAGGCAACATTGAATAATAATTCTATCTATTTATTAATAGCTGATGATCTAATTGATTCAGTATGCGATAGGTATGACTTACAGCAATGGAAAATATTGGGTGAAATCGATCCAAATCAAATCAAAGGTGCTCTTTTAAAACATCCTTTTTATGACAAACAAGTACCTTTATTAATTGGTGATTATGTAACAACAGATTCAGGAACGGGGGCAGTTCATACCGCTCCAGCTCATGGGCATGATGATTTTATGATGGGTAAGAAATTCGGTTTACCACTGGAGAGTCCTGTGAATGAATATGGTGTTTATGAAGAGGGAACAGAATTGTTTTCAGGGCACCATATCTCAAAGGTGGACGATCAAATTATTGAAACATTAAAAGAAAATAAAACACTAGCCAATAATCAAAAATTTATGCACAGCTATCCACATTGTTGGAGGCATAAAACACCTCTTATTTTCCGTGCCACCAGACAATGGTTTATCGCAATGGAAGGAGAGAATTTTAGAGATAATTGCTTGAATGCTATTAAAGAAGTCGAATGGTTTCCTAGTTGGGGAGAAGAGAGAATTGAAGGCATGGTTTCTGGTAGGCCAGATTGGTGTATTTCTAGGCAAAGATATTGGGGTGTTCCTATTCCATTATTTATCCATAAAGAAACAAAAGAATTGCATCCTGAAACAACTGGTTTATTGAAATTAATAGCCAATCGTATTGAAGAAGATGGAATTAATACTTGGTTTGAAGCCGACATTAATGAATTCATTAATGATGATGCTAATGAGTATATTAAATCTAGCGATACTATGGATGTTTGGATGGATTCAGGGTTAGCCCATCATGCTGTTAATGTAAATTTCGATTGTATTGAGCCTGTCGCTGATCTTTATTTAGAGGGGTCTGATCAACATCGTGGATGGTTTCAGAGTTCTCTCTTAACCTCAGTTGCAATGCATTCTAGAGCCCCTTATAAACAGGTTCTAACTCATGGGTTCACAGTGGATGAATCAGGAAAGAAAATGTCAAAATCGGAAGGCAATGTCATAGCGCCTCAGACAGTGATTAATAATTTAGGTGCAGACATATTAAGATTATGGGCAGCCTCAACAGATTATTCAAAAGAAATGAATATTTCTGACCAGATCTTGAAAAGAAATTCTGATGCTTATAGAAGAATTAGAAATACCGCTAGATTCCTTTTGAGTAATTTAAGCGATTTTGATCCTGATAAAGAAGTAGTAAAACATGAAGATTTATTGCTTTTGGATCAATGGGTTTTAAACCGACTCCTTGATATTGATCAAGGCATTAAGAAGGATTACGATAATTATTCATTTCATAGGGTTTCCCAAACTTTGCATAATTTTTGTGTTGTTGATATGGGTGGTTTTTATTTGGATGTTATAAAGGACAGGCTCTACACCATGCAGAAAGATTCATTGGGAAGGAAATCTGCTCAAACACTTTTGTATTATATTTCTGAATTATTAGTTCGTTGGATATCACCAATACTGTCATATACGTCAGAAGAGATATGGAAATACTTACCAGGGGAAAGAGAAGAGTCAATTTTTTTAACTCAATGGTATGAGCTGTCTAAAATTGATATTAAAAGTGAATGGAAGACAATACATGATCTCAATGAGGTCGTGAGTAAATCTCTAGAGATTGCAAGGGATCAGAACATTATTGGTTCTTCTCTTGATGCAGAACTTATACTTTATCTTAGTCCAGAAATGGAGAATTTTTTAACGCCATTACGAGACGAATTGCATTTTCTATTTATAACTTCCACGGTAAAGCTTAAAAAACTCTCTGAAATGCCAAAGGGTGCAACCCAAGGAGAGAATTTTGCTGCTGTAGTGAAATCGGTTGATGAAAATAAATGCAATCGGTGTTGGCATAAGAATTCAACAGTAGGCCAATCCAAACAACATCCTGAACTTTGTTCTCGTTGTGAAGATAACATATCCAAAGATGGTGAAAGTCGTAGCTATTTTTAAGAATGACTAACAAAAAAAGATATTCTCATCCTTTGGTTTGGTTATTTTTGATCTCGGTGATTGTTTTTTTTGACCAGTGGACAAAAGAGCTAGTCACTCAATCTTTAAATTTGTATCAAAGAGTTCCTATCACTTCATTCTTGGATATCATTCTGCTTCATAATTCAGGAGCAGCATTTAGCATATTTGATCTGGATTCAGGTATCCAAAAGTGGCCTTTAATTATTGTCTCATCTTTAGTAAGTTGTGTATTGGTTGGATGGATTATTCGATATTCACTAGCCATTAGTTCTTTACTTACCATCGCATACTCATTCATAGCAGCAGGTGCTATAGGAAATCTTATTGATAGGCTCAGTCAAGGCTATGTTGTTGACTTTATTTACTTTTACTATGGGCAATGGAGTTTTGCTGCTTTCAATATCGCAGATTCTTCTATAACCATAGGAGTGCTTCTATTATTTTTGGAAGCTTACTTAAGTAAGAAATGAAAATAGACAAAGTATTGAATGCTATGGATTTTTCTTTTTTACTACAAGAATATACAATAAGATAAGATTAGGATCTGTTATGGAAAAAGTATTACAACTTAAGGAAAAAGTCCAAAAAAAGCTCAAACTCTATGGATTGAGACCTACACGAGCCCGAATCAGAATAGGGATGATGCTACTAGATAATCCAACACATCTGTCTGCCGAACAAATTTATGAATCTTTAGTTGAGAAAGGACATAGCATTTCCAAAGCAACTGTGTATAACACTTTGAATCATTTTGCACGCAGCGGTTTAGTGAGCGAAGTAGCTGTCAACCCAACACGTATGTATTATGATTCAACAACTTTATCACATCATCATTTTTATAATGTAGACACGGGTCAATTGACTGATATAAAAAGGGAGGAATTAACCATTGAAAATATACCTAAACTTCCAGACAATACACAGATTGAAGATCTTGAAATTGTAATAAAAATAAAAAATAAATAACAAATAATAAAAAAAGGAGATAAATATGGCACGCCATAGAGCATTACAAATGTTTGGCCGATCAGGAAATCCAGCTTTTAAGAGTAAGGCCTTTGCAGAAAGATCTTCAGATTTTTCAACCGCAGAAGTAATGACCTTATCGGGAACAGTAAATAAAACAGGTCTTTATTTATTGCTATGTTTTATGACTGCTGCATGGACTTGGAATCAATTTTATTCCACTGGTGATCCATCTTCAGTCATGGGGTATCTAATCTTTGGAACTGTAGGTGGTCTTATAGCTGCCTTAGTCACAATCTTTAAACCAACATCAGCACCGATTTCTGCTCCTATTTATGCTTTATTGGAAGGGTTTGCTATCGGAGGTATATCAGCAATGTTTGAATCCACTTATCCAGGTATAGTGATTCAAGCTGTCGGACTGACTTTTTTTACACTGGCTTCGTTACTGATGGCTTATAAAACTGGGATTATTAAACCGACTGAGAATTTTAGACTAATGATATTCGCTGCCACTAGTGGAATTTTTCTTCTCTATTTGGTTAGTTTTATAATGAGTTTTTTCGGCAGTGGTATTGGTTTTATTCACTCCAATGGACCTATGGGTATTATCTTCAGTCTTGTCGTGGTGGCTATAGCAGCGCTAAATTTAGTACTGGATTTTGACTTTATAGAGCAGGCTTCAGAAAGTGGTGCTCCCAAATACTTAGAAGCTTATGGCGCTTTTTCACTATTGGTTACACTTATTTGGTTGTATCTTGAAATTCTAAGATTGCTTTCAAAAATCTATTCTAGAAATTAATGGATTTAAATACTATTTTCTTTGGGCTCATGATTGTTGGCTCACTCAGTGTTTTTTTTTACTTTGGAAAGTTTAGGGCATCATCAAAGCAAAGAGATCGCCATGACAAGATTGATTGGACACAATCTTTATGGACCAAATTTAAATCAAGAAATAAAGAAGAATAGAGTTTTTCATGGCCAGTGTAAAAAATGTGATTGCAGTAGCTTCAGGCAAAGGTGGAGTGGGAAAATCCACAGTCAGTGTTAATCTTGCTCTTTCATTAAAGCAACAAGGCTATAGAGTCGGACTATTGGATGCTGATATATATGGCCCTAGTATTCCATTAATGATGAATGCAGTGGGACAAAAACCCACCACACCTGATAATAAAACATTCACACCTATTATTTCCTATGGCCTTGAGTTGATGTCTATTGGTTTTATTGTTCTGAAAGATGAAGCAACAATTTGGAGAGGGCCTATGATGTCTCAAGCAATCAGTCAGCTTTTATTTCAAACCAATTGGTCTAATCTGGATTACTTGATTATTGATTTCCCTCCAGGAACTGGAGATGCACAATTAACACTTTCACAAAAAGCGGATCTAACTGGTGCTATCTTGGTTACAACTCCGCAAGATGTTTCACTGATTGATGTAAAAAAATCGATGGAAGCCTTTAAAAAATTAAAAGTTCCCATTATTGGTTTGATTGAGAATATGAGTTATTTTATTTGCAATAAGTGTGAATCAGAACATCATTTATTTGGTGAACATAAAATTGAACCTTTTGTGAAGGATAATGAGATTAATTTTTTAGGTAAGATACCTTTGGATCCATCTTTTGTTGAAGCCGGTGACAACGGAAAACCTATATTGTTAGAGTCTCAAGGACTCATTAAAAAAGCATACGAACAGTTAACTCTACAAGTAGAAAAAACTATAGCAATGTTGGACAGACCCAAGAAAAAAATTGAAGACATTCAAGTTCAGTTAGAGAATTAAAGCGTTATCTTCATTAAATCAATTTAGCCTTATTCAATAGCAAAATATTCTCTTTTAGAGTCTCAATTTCATTGAATTTATATTGACTTTTTCTAGGCAAACAAGGCTTTTCTCTCTGGCAATCAAGACTTTTTGGGCAAATAATTCTTGCTGTGTTTTCAAGAGAGTCTTTAAGCCAATGTATTTTTAAAATATGTGCAATTTTTTCTATTGAAAGCTTAAGCTCTCCCTTAACCAATGATTCACCATTATTTTTTTGACAATCATTTTCCAGTTCTTCAATGTAATCAGTAGGATCAATGCCTTGATTTTTTAGAGCTGGAATAATATCAATACCAAGCGAGTAAAGTTTTAAATTACCTGCCATATCTCTACTACGTACTGAATGACAGCAGTATAGTGAGTTTTTATCACCATCTTTAAGTAGCGATATTTGCGATTGAGGGTTTTCAATATAGCCTTCATTAAGAAGTCTAAAGATAGCCCAGTTTGGACATGGATTATTTGCCATAGACATATTGCCAAACGGCAAAGTTATGCCATTGGCTCTATACACAGCACTCAAATAACCTGGTTGAAATGCTTCGAAATAATGCCAATGCAGATAGTTAGACACAGCAGTAATTCTTCTCATCATTAGAGCTGGAGAAATCTCTAGTTGAGTTGCTGATGCTATCTCATGTTGATTCTTTATGAGAAAGCTTCTGAAAGGTTTTCTTGGGCACAGTAGGGCAGTACCAAAGAAACTAGATTCAAAATCATGCCATGCCATTAAGACGTCATGAGAATGATTATCGATGACATGGTTCTCTTGACTGCTAAAAGGACTATTGCCAGATGAGATAATGGAACGAAGACCATCTCCCTGATGCATAATTTTATGCCCCAAATGAGTTGCCAGATCATATTTAAGTCTCTCAGGGCTATTTTTTAAATTTTCATTAATGTATACCGTAGAGGGCGAATCATAAAAAGATCTCAATAACATTTTATTTTCTATCTCAGGAGTGGAAGTAGTAATTCTATTTTGATTAAACCATTTGAGTTTGAGTCCATGAGTTTTGTATAACTTTTTTAAATCATTCACGTTTAAGGGAAAAACTTTTTTACCTATTTCATCAGCAATTTTTTCTATATCTGGAAATCGATTGTAATTAGCTTCTTGGTAAGATCGTATTAAGAGTTGAGCAAATTGTCTGCCAGAAATTCCACTCTGATCTAGAAGTTCAGGGATAGCACCTTGCAGTAGATCTTTGCTATAGAGAAATCCTGGCTCTAAGGGTAATTGAGATGTTTTTTTAGTATCATCACTATCTTTAATTCCCATATCTAGATTTTCATCGAGAAACCATGAAGGCTCTTTTTGAAATACAATGGCAATAATCTCCAGAACATCCTCTGATGGCAGCCGTTTACCATTTTCAATCATGCTCAAATAAGAAACCGAAGGAGCAATCCTTGTATCTTCCTGACTGCATCTTTCAGATAGTTCTTCTAAGGTCAGTTTATTAACTTTTCTTATATTTTTTAGTTTTGCTCCTAGCAAGTGAGTTTTTCTGTACAAATTTGTCATTGTGAAATTTACATTGTGAAATTTTTATTGTGAAATTTTAATAAATTATAGCTTAAAATACACGAAATATAAAAATAATATCGAATTAGGAAAATTAAAATTAACAATGAGTGAACATAAACAAAATCACATAAAAAAAGTTAGAGACTATAAAAGATCAACTATAACAAGGCCTTTGAGTGAAATGGAAGTTATTGATTTAATGATTTATGGCGATGACGTGCTGATTTCTAATAAAGATAATAAAAATATATTTTCAGATAAGTAATTTCAACTAAATACTCAAAAAAAAAGGATAAGTCATGTCTAAACTTGATGATCAAGCTAGTAAGGTAAATGAAATACCAAATATGAATACACCTAAATGGGCCAGCGTAAACCCAGATTATGTAGCCAGAATGCGATTGCAAAATAAATTTAAAACTGGGATTGATATTGCTAAATACACAGCGAGTATCATGAGAAAAGATATGGATGATTATGACAAAGATCCATCTCTATACACTCAATCATTGGGTTGCTGGCACGGTTTTATCGGCCAACAAACTTTTATATCAATAAAGAAACATTTTGAAACAAATAATAAAAAATATCTCTATCTTTCTGGCTGGATGATTGCTGCTCTTCGATCAGAATTTGGTCCTCTTCCAGATCAATCTATGCATGAAAAAACTTCAGTTGTAAGTTTAATTGCAGAACTGTATCAATTTTTAAGACAAGCTGATGCAAGAGAATTAGGTGGTCTGTTTAGAGAACTGGATGCTGCAGAAGAATCTGATAAAGAATCCATACAAGATAGAATTGACAACTTTGAAACACATGTAGTACCAATAATTGCTGATATTGATGCAGGATTCGGTAATGAAGAAGCAACTTACTTATTAGCAAAACAAATGATTGAAGCAGGGGCTTGTTGCATACAGATAGAGAATCAAGTTTCTGATGAAAAACAATGTGGCCATCAAGATGGAAAAGTAACCGTCCCGCACGCTGACTTCTTAGCTAAAATTAATGCCGTTCGATACGCATTCTTAGAATTAGGAGTTGATGATGGGGTGATCGTAGCTAGAACTGACTCTTTAGGCGCTGGTTTGACTAAACAAATCGCTGTGACTAATGAAAAAGGAGACCTTGGTGATCAATACAATTCATTCTTGGACGTGGAGGAGGTGAATCAAGACTCTGTCAATCATGGAGATGTTCTGATGAAACAAGGTGACAAGCTTGTAAGACCAAAGCGTTTGCCTAGTAACTTATTCCAATTCAGACCCGGTACTGGCGAAGCAAGATGTATTCTAGATTGCATAACCAGTCTACAAAATGGTGCAGATTTAATTTGGATTGAAACAGAGAAACCTCACATTGCACAAATTGGAGGAATGATGAAGGAAATACGAAAAGTCATTCCAAATGCTAAGCTAACATATAACAACAGTCCATCGTTCAATTGGACTCTAAATTTTAGACAGCAAATATTTGATAGCATGAAAGAATCTGGAAAAGATGTTTCATCTTATGACAGAACTAATTTAATGAATGCTGAATACGATGAAACTGAACTTGGAATCGAAGCCGATGAAAAGATCCGAACATTCCAAGCTGATTCATCAAGAGAAGCAGGTATTTTTCATCACTTAATAACATTACCCACATACCATACAGCAGCTTTGTCGACTGATAATCTAGCTAAAGAGTATTTCGGAGATAAAGGAATGCTTGGCTATGTTGCTGGAGTGCAACGTAAGGAAATAAGGGAAGGAATAGCCTGTGTTAAACATCAGAATATGTCTGGTTCAGATATTGGAGATGATCATAAAGAGTATTTTGCTGGAGATGCAGCACTCAAGGCAGCAGGCGAAGACAATACAATGAATCAATTCTAAAATATTTAATACCGATTGATTAAGATCGATTTAAATCATGAATTAAGGATTCAGTTAGTGGCTTTAGAGTAAACGTAAACAATTACTGCCAGAGTTAGTGCTGCGCTAGCACTGTCTCCAATGGCATATACTGATTCAGTGAAGTTATTAAGAATTCCACTAACAAAAGGCACATCACCAAAAATAACCCCAGCAGCCACCCCAAGGGCAATTATACCCACTGCTAATTCGGTGAAATCAGTTATTAAATTTTTTATACTATTCATAAAACAATCCCAATTTACTACAACAAAGTTAGTCATAGCATAAAAAAATTATGAAATAATATCAAAATATACTGTTCTAACTATTTGATATAATTTAACTTTGATCTATTATCAAATCTTCATATTTTTTTATATAGACAAAAATGAAAACAGATAAAGAAAAACTGGAGCTTCTTCGTTCAAAAATCGCAAGGCCACCATGCCTTGACTCACTGAGAGGAGAGGTTATTTCTTTTCAATCAGAACCGCCTAAACTAAAAATGGAATTTGAGGCCATTCCCGAATTTTGTCATTCACCAAATCAAATTGTACAAGGTGGATTTGTAACTGGAATGCTAGATTCAGCTATGGCTCATTTAGTTATTGCTCAATTAAATTTTGAGTACAATCCAATCTCTTTAGATATAAATGTCAGTTTTTTAGCAAGTTCACACCCAGGAATTTTAATAGCTGAGTCTGAAATAAAAAAAATGGGTAAAAACATAGGTTTTTTATCAAGTGAGCTTTTTCAAAATAATAAATTAGTTGCCGCTTCTACATCAACTGTAAAGCTTGTACCTATGTCAAGAAAACCACTAGTATAGTTTATAAGCCGGGATAGCTCAGTTGGTAGAGCAACTGATTCGTAATCAGTAGGTCAGAGGTTCGACTCCTCTTTCCGGCACAGCTTAAAAGCCTTATAGGTATTTCTGTATGCTATTCTAAAGGTATGTATTTAAAGGAGAACTAAATGAAAAATGACTATCCAGTTAAGGAGAGATTGATAAAAGGACTTTTTGTTCTTTTATTTTTCTTTGTTTTTGCCATATGCCGTTTTCTTATCAGCATTATTGCTCTTGTACAGTTTTTCTTTGATTTGATCTCAGGGGAGCCAAGTATTCGTTTATGTAAGTTTTCAGCTCAGTTAAATGATTATGTTTCTGAAATTATTGCTTTTGTGACTTACCAATCAAATATAAGACCTTTCCCTTTTTCTGATTTTCCAAACTGAGAGGTAACAATGAAAAAGACAATAGTAGGCGCTTTGATTATCGGTGGTTTAATTGGAGGTGCGATTCTTTTAACCAATCCTAAAACCCATAAACCTATTCATCAGATAACTCCCGACATGGATATGGTCTGGATGAGTGATGATTTAAACATGAGAAGCCAAGATGGTGACAAACATATCATTATCAAAAAAATGAGAAAGCCACACGAGGAACATGTTTTTACAGAGAAATCTAATGGTAAATTCATTATTAAAATGGATTCTGAGAACCCTAAAGATATAGATATTGACTTGGATAAGATCTTAAATGAGATAACTGAAGGTGTATCCGATGAGCATTATAATCTTAACATCAATATTAGTGTTAAAGTTGATTCTGAAGGTGCAATTAAAAGCTTAGATGGACTAACTGATTCTATTATCAAATCTGTGAACCAAACAATCGAAGGATTATCAGACAATATTGATATTCAAGTATCTGTTGAATCTCCAGTATCCAAATCATCTGATGACCCGAAATAATAGTGATAGTTGCTCTTATTGCATTTGTTGTGGCATTTGTTGGAAGCAAGAATGGATTATTTTAAAGGAGAACTCAAATGAAAAACCTACTACTCGGCATTATTGCCATTAACTTAACTATTATCTCTATCAACATGACGTTGAGATCGGTAGAGCCAGTTTCGGCTCAGCTGTCTCAAGGTGATATTCGATATTGCTGGGATGGAGCTAAAATTAAAAGAGATGATAATGGTTATAAGATTTCAACTTATTGCTAACTAAACCAGAACCAGTTCAGGTTCGGTATGGACATCAACTTTTGATTCCAGTGTCTACAAAGAAACTGGAATGCGAAACCTTGCTTCAAAGTCTTATATATTTCTTGTAGCTCTTATTGTTTCTCTTTTTTGTTTGAGAGTGACTCTTTCTTTAAGAGCTCTCCTATCCTTAAACTTTTTAGGGTTATGAAATAACCAAGAAAAATTAAGACTTACTGTTAAGGGTTGCATACCCATTTCATAATCAATTTTTTCTGGAGCATAAGGACCCATAATAGTTTTATGGAGTTCTGTAGCAGTGGCACCTGACGAAGTTTTTAGTTTTCTGACATCAAGATTTAAACTGGTTTTTTCATTCACGACATAGTCAAAGCCAACCTGATAAATAGGATCCAAAGACTTTTTTAGCTTGAAATTAGCACCAGATAAGATGCCTAGAGATTTTTCTTTATGGAAGGATGAGTATATTAGACCTAAACCAATATAGGGTCTAAAATCAGAATCTTTTGGTTTAAAATAATATTGCACAGTCGCATTAGGCGACAGTGAAATAAAGGATGCGATTTTAGCTTCCTCTCCTAAAGCCTTATTGTAGATCTCTATTTCTGAAGGGATTCCAGTCAAAAATTCAACCCCTAGATTATCAGTCATTAGGTAGCTAAATGAAAAAGTAGGCATACCATGGACTGCCATGCCAACCTGACTGTCGTTATTAAATTGTGGCACTAAGAAGGTATAACCTGATCTTAAAATCCAATCACCTTTATTTATTTCATAATTCTGACTCCATGTATTTGTGGAGAGTAGAAAAAAGAAAAATATTAGAAATTTTTTCATAATAAATACCTTACCTTAAAAATATGTTGAGAATATGAAGAATTTATCTCCATATCAATAAACCTTCATACTCATTAGTATAAGACCTTGAAATGATACAAATGGCTTGGACCTCAGCTTAGGGTATATTTTTGTTTCATCATTTTTAAAGAACGACAGAATAGTTGTGTTTATAAAATTAAAAACAGTTTTTATCTTTTAAGGAATTTAAAAGTGCCAAATTAAAATTCACACCCGATTCACCAGTATGCAATAAAGGGTTGTTTGTTTCAGGGTCAATTTCAAGCAAATCTGCGAGCTTCGCATTAAAATCATTACTTTTAGGAAAAAATCCACAAGCCAATGCCATACTTGGTATATCAAGAACCTTATAATCAAATAAATCATCAAATTGATGATCGTAATCATTTAAAAGATTTCTTATAAAAGCTGCATCAAACCAACTATTAAAAGCTATAAAGATTGGTTTTTTATTAAACTTTTTTAGAAAACTAACCAATTGATTTACAGTAACTTGTTCACTAAGTGAACCCTCATTAATCCATCGTTTTTGATCATAACCATTAATTTGTTTTGCTATAGGATTAATTCGATTAGGGTAAGTAGGATTCACTTTTGTATAGAATCTTCCTTTTTCATCAAGAGTTTGATTGACTATTATCAATCCAATATCAATGATTTCATTGTAATTTGGATCAAGTCCAGTTGTTTCAACATCTACGACTGCAAAGTAGGTATCAGAGGGCAATTCATTGGTAGTGTTTGCCCAGCAATTGAAGGAAAAAATAATGACTGATAAGAGTGTGAGTTTCTTCATATATAAATCCTAACAAACCAGTCAAGATTCACAAAGGTTAGTTTTTTTGGGAGTAATATTTAGCTAAACTTTTAATTTCATCATCTGTCAGTGGTTTTGCAATGGCATTCATTGCAGGGTTATCTCTACTTCCATTTCTGAAGCTTTCTAGAGATTTAATTATGTAATTATAATCACGGTTTCCGATATTAGAACCATGACAACTTTTGCAAAGATTTACTTTCTTCTTGATTTGATTTAATTGAGATGTTTCTTGATTGCCTGCAGAGGCATTGAAAACTATGGATAGTAAGAAAAATATAAGGTTGATTTTTTTCATTAATCTAGGTTATCAAAACTTTTTAAATATTAAAGCTAGTAGAAGAGGGATATTATTCCAAAAATTTAAATCTTTTTCTTGAAAACTAAATCAATTAAAAACCAAATGAATAGTGAATAAAGTATCTGATAAAATAATTACAAGAGACTGATGCTAATTTAAAAAAATATTACCATTTAAACTTAAATGAAATTGACAAGACGAAATATTATTCATAGCGTAGCAGCTATATCTGGTTTTGGATTAAGCGACTTAACAAATGCCAAAATTAATATGCATAGCTCTATTGATTTAACTAATCCAATGGATAATGTTTATGCTTTTTCAAAGCTAGCAGGAAGTCTCAAGAAAGAAACAGTACATTATTTTTATGATGGAACCATATATGGTATGGCATCTGAAGAATCATATCCTTTATTTAATTATTCAGGGGTTATGAAATTTGTATGGCAACCTATTAAAAATAATAGCTATCGATATAGAATGTTTGATATTGGTTGCTTCACGGATTTAATAACCGGCGTACCTCTTGAAGAATTCAAAAATCCATTTACCAATGAGGTTATAAAAGTACTCCAACCTAGGGCTGGCCCATATGATTTTATTGCTAAACCAGAGATATTAGACTGGAGACAATCTGGGGACCAGCTCTGGATATCTAATTCACAAGGATTACAAATGCCTAATAGACTTGATCCTAAAAAATGGCCGTTAGGATCAACGGGTGAAATTATTAATTTCCGTTATATTTTCGGATACAGAGGAAAACTTTCTGACATTGAGGATCAGCGAGCTAATAATGTGCCTAGCCTTCAGTATTTTAGTGAAATTAGCCCTTGGTATCCTTTTTTACGTATGGGAAAAAGACCTGGTTTTAATTATTGGAGCTTACAAGGCAATAAGATTAAGTCTTTATCAGATATTTCACCTGTGGTGCTTGCATACATAGATAAAAATGAGCCTGGTTTTATTGATAATGAACAACCTTGGATTCAAACTGCAAATGCTTATTCTCAATATATGGAAGAGATGAAAAATAGGCCGATTAGTGATAGGTAGGCAGGGGTAAAAGAACTCATACCCAGATCATAGAGTTGATTTAGAGATCAAATGTTATTTTAGATTTGGAGTCATTCTCTCAACCCCATTTGGAATGGGTCTTGATTGTCTCGAAAATACAGCAATATTACTCTTTCTGAATGTATGCTCTTGTAGCAAATGTCCTTCTCTATCAAAATATTGCCAAGTTCCAATAGGTTTACTACCACCATATAATTCTCTAGCTTGGAGTTGACCATTATCGTAGAAATACTTCCAAATACCTGATTTTTTATTGTTCTTTATTTCGCCTGTTAATGCGATTTTCCCATTGTCGTGATAACTGATAAAAGTACCATTAGGAGGCAGATTATTTTCTGCCCAACTATTGGAAAATAGTGCTAATAGCGATATGAGTATTACTTTCTTCATAAAATAATACTAGCAAAAGTAGTTAGTTTATTGCAATTTTGATTTTTAAATTTAGTGAATTACAGTTGAAAACTTTTATTTCTTTATTCTGCAATTTTGCATTTCTCAATCTCAACTTCTTCATTTTTAAAGAAGCATTTAGTGGCTTCTAAATCCCCCTTATCATTAAAATAATTCCATAGACCTTCTTGAGAATCATTAATATATTGCCCTGAATATTTCAATTGACTGTTTTTAAAATAAACTTTGATATAACCATTTCTCAGGTTATTTTTTGCTGTGCCTTGCCACCACAGTGAGCCATCATCATAAAAACCTTGAAAAATCTCCACTAAATTTCCATTTCTATAAGTTTCTTTTTCAAATAATTGACCATTTTCATGAAAAGTTTCTCTCTTTCCATCTTTTTTTCCATTTTTATAAACAAGTATTTCTTTGATTGATCCATTAGGGTAATGGATTAGATGCTCACCACTAAATAGCTTTTTTGGATACAGTACATAGAATAAGCCATCTTTTTCAATAGGTTCTGATTGATTATGATTCTCACCGTTAATTGGAAAAGAGATTAGGTAAGTGAGTACAGCAGTAATTAAGAAATTAAATTTCATGTTTTCTTCAATTTAAAAATAGATATAAAAGTAATGATGAAATAATTAGCCAAATAAATAAAGTAATAGATTTAGGTGCATCAAAAAAAATACCATCTTTTTTGAGCTGAGTGGTTATTTTTAATCGTATTTCTTCTTGCTTCTTATTTTCTTCCAGCATAATGTACTTTTTTAAAGGGCCAATCTTTATCAATCCATCTCCTAACATGATCAAATAACTCTTCATCCTTTGGTTCACCTATATGACACTCTTTGTACCAAAGAAAAATATCAGCACAGTATTCTTTGCTTTTGCTTGGGTATATATAGAAACATCCCAGAACCTCGCTATCATCGAGTGATACGACGGTATAGGCAAATGATGTTCTATTTTCAAATTCTTTCTGGTGCCACCCTAAATCTATTAGATTTTGTTCTATAGTTAAGCCTTTTGGCCATGTTCCACCATCACCAAATCGATTTATTAATTGTTTGGTACTTGAAATAACTGCTAAATAATCTTTTAGAACATCGTGTATTGTTAACATTCTTAATCTGTAGTGTTCTGTCTCTAGAATTTCTGGGACTTCAAAGTTATCAGGTACTAATTTATTCATTTTCAATTTTTCTCTATAATTAATTCTTTGTGGATCTTATTATCTGTATCATAACTAAAAAAAATAAAATTCAATATATTATGTATATCTACTTTGATGGGAAAAAATTATGAGAAAATCAGCTGAAGTAATAATTATCGTATTTCTAATATCTTATTGCGGAGCTCTATTTGCTGATGAAGGCATGTGGGAGCCGTCACAGCTTCCTAATATTTCGGAAGACATAAAAGCTTCTGGATTCAAAGGAGATATCAAGCGTTTTAGCAGTTTATTTGAACATCCTCTAAATGCAATTGTTAGTCTTGGTGGTTGTTCAGCTGCATTTATCTCTGACCAAGGTTTAATAGCAACTAATTATCATTGTGTAGAAGGATCATATTTACAATTCAACTCAGAAAGAATGGAGAAAGATCTATTCAAGAGTGGTTTCTTAGCAAAAAGCTTGGAAGAGGAAGCCCCATCTGCCCCTGGTGCAAAAGTGTTCATAACACAACAAATTACTGATGTTACATCAAGCATCTTAAAGGGTACTTTGAAGTCTAAAGACGACAATGACAGATATAAAATTATCCAAAGCAATAAAAAAAATATCATAGAGTCTTGTGAAGATAATCCACAATATGAATGTGATATAAAAAGTTTTTATAGCGGTGAAGTTTATCAGCTCATCAAAAAACTAGTTATTAAAGACGTCAGATTGGTCTACGCTCCTCCACAGTCTATTGGAGAATTTGGTGGTGAAATCGACAACTGGATGTACCCAAGACATACCGGAGATTTTGCACTGCTTAGAGCTTATGTCACAACAGATAATAAGAGTGAAGAATTCAACCAAGATCATGTTCCTTATAAATCTAGTAATCATCTAAAAGTTTCGAAAAATGGTATTAAAGAAAATGATTTTATTATGGTTGCAGGATATCCAGGAACAACAAACAGGCTCTTAACATTCCCTGAAATTCAATTTGATGTCGATTTAGGTTTTCCTAGCTTTGTAGAATTTTTAAAATCTAATAGTGATTTAATGAAAGCATTGACTAAGGATGATGAGGATAAGGCACTAAAATATAGGGGCAGTATAAGTGGCTTTGACAACTACTATAAAAAGATATCTGGACAAATAGATGGAGCTATAAACTTTAATCTATTGGAGCAAGAAAAGGTTAATTGGAATAAATTTTTAGAGTTTTTGAAAACAGGCAACAGAAAAGTTGAAGAAAATGCTCTACAAATACTTTTAGATCTGACTAATGAAATAAAACAAGAAAGTTTAGATTCAATGTATTACGGCGGCTCAACATTGATTAACACTGCTGCAATACTTTATCGTCATGCTTATGAGAAAACTAAACCTAATAGTCAGAGAGAGATTGGTTATCAGGAAAGAGACTATGAGAGATTAGTCAATCGGATGAGGTCATTGGATTATCGTTTTGATGCTTCTGTGGATAAAGAAATATTCCTATTTAGATTAAATCGATACAAGGAAGTTGAGAACATCAATAGAAGACAAGTTTATAGCTCATTAATGAAACTGGATGAAGAAATGGTTCAAACAGAATCTGTGGTCAATCAAATGTATGATTTTCCTTCTGAACTCTTAGATACAGAGAAACGCATTGCACTTTTGAATACTACTTTAGATCAATTGGATCAATCTACTGATCCCTTTATTGTTTTTGTAAGAAGTGTATTTGAGGAGAACATGGAATTGGAGAATATACAAAAGGCTAGAGCCAGTAGACTGCAGGAACATAAAGCAATTTTTATCAAAGCATTAAGGCAATTCTATAAATCAATAAATAAAGACATATATTCAGATGCTAATGGAACTCTCAGGGTGACTTTTGGTAATGTTATGGGAGTGGAGCTAAAGGATGGAGTCTATTATAGACCGTTTACCACTCTAGAAGGCATAGCTCAAAAAAATACAGGTCTCTATCCTTTTAATGCAGATCAAAGACAAATTGAACTGATTTCTGAAAAGAAATATGGTGATTTTAGATTGCAAGATATTGATTCTGTTCCAGTAAATTATATTTCTAATCTGGATATAACTAATGGTAATTCAGGTTCATCTACATTAAATGATAAAGGAGATTTTGTAGGTTTAGCATTCGATGGAATGCTTGAAACAATTATATCTGATTATAAATATATACCTCAAACTAGAACTATTCATGTCGATTCACGATATCTTTTATGGACTTTAGCTGTATATGAAAATGACACAAGACTTATAAATGAAATGACAATTGTAGAGTAATCTACTATTTTCATAGCACAATCATTTAAGATGCAATACTATATATTTTTTCCAATTAATTACTTATTTATTTATGAATAAATTTATTTCAAATCAAGCCTCAATATTATTCTTATTTGCTCTATGTTTTTCGATTAAGACTCATGCCAATGAAATGGATCATAATCATATGGCTATGTCTGAGATGGATCATAGCGCTATGGAAGAGTCGGATATGGACCATCATATGCATAGTGTATCTAGTCAATTACCATTGGGTATCATGGGTGGTCAAGTCCATAAAAAAGGACACTTTATGCTATCTCTAAGGCAAATGAGAATGAGTATGGAGGGAAACAGTGATAATAATATTTCTCTATCAGATTCTGAAATTATCAATTTACCAAATCCTTATCCCATGATGAATATGCCCTCTAAATTGAGTGTTGTTCCACAAAAAATGGATATGAATATGACAATGATTGGTGCTATGTATGGGATTAGCAACCAACAAACATTGATGTTTATGGCTATGTATCAAGAAAAAGACATGGATCTTTTGACTTATAGTTCCATGATGAATCGTTCTCTACTCGGTGGCTTCAAGAGTAAAAATCAAGGCTTATCTAATGTATCGATTTCAACACTTTTGAAAATAAAAGATAAAGATGGTTTTAAATTAAATGCACAAATAGGTCTAGAAAAGTCAATTGGTGAAAATGAAGATTATGGAGAAGTTCTCACTCCAATGAATATGAAGAAAGAGATCATACTTCCTTATTCAATGCAAATAGGCGATCAGTCTACCTCTTTACTGATGGCATTGACTTTTACTAAGGACATTGAAGACTGGAGTTATGGAAGTCAATTAAAGATCAAGAACACAATCAATAAAAAAGATTGGAATCATGGTAATAGTTTCAATTTTGATGGATGGATCAATAAAGGCATATCTCAGTCAATGGCAGTTTCTTTTCGTCTGTCATACAGTCAGATTAATTCATTAGAAGGTAGAGACATAAGAGTGATGGCGCCAGTTCAAACTGCTAATCCTGAAAATTATGGAGGTGAAATCTATTCGGCTTCCTTAGGATTTAATAAAAGCTTAAAGCAGGGTAATATTTTAGGATTTGAATTGACAATCCCATTTAAGCAAAAGCTTAATGGTCCTCAAATGGAGAATGATAGAACAATCACACTAGGCTATAAAAAGTCTTTCTGATGCTGTGGGATTAATACTGCATTATTTATTTTGATTGACAATATTCTTTTTTAGTCTTCTTTTCAATATAGACAATTGAAGATTTCCAGGTCCACCAACTGATATTCTTTGTTTAATCGAAGCCATTGGATCATTGATAGATTCCTCTGATTCTTTTACTTGATGGTACGCTTCTCTGAATGGCAAGCCTTTTTTCACTAACTCATAAACCGCATCGGTCATCATCATTTCATTGGTAATTGATGCTTTTGAAATGTCAGCATTAACGTTTATTGATTTAACTAACTCTGGGACAATTTTTAAGCTCTTAAGCGTACACTCACATGCAAGAATCAGGCTTCTTTTTGTAAGTTGAAGATCACGATGATAACCACTGGGTAGAGATAATAGATTTTCCAATTCATAATAGTGGCCACTGACTATAGAATAGTTGGCTCTTAAAATTTCTATAACATCAGGATTTCTTTTATTAGGCATAATTGATGACCCAGTCGTAAATACATCGTCAATAGTTAGATACTGAAATTCTTGAGATAAAAATAAACTCATATCCCAGCAAAACTTTCTCAAGTCCATCATGGATTGTTTTAATGTTTCTATTACTTGTAGCTCGAATTTACCTCTACTATTCTGCACATATAATGAATTCAATTGTTTTCTTCTGAAACCCAGTTCTGAAGTTGAGATGTCTCTTTTTATAGGTAGGTTTACTCCATATCCAGCAGCGCTTCCTAATGGGTTAATATTTATCCATGAATGAGTGTGGTTAATGAGATCAATATTGTCTAAAAACGATTCTGCAAATGAAGAAAACCAAAGCCCCCAACTGGAAGCCATAGCTTTTTGCATATGAGTGTATCCTGGCAAAACGAGATTTTTATTGTGATCTGCCTGTTTTAGTAATGATTCTGAGATATCAATATTGATATCTCTTAACTGTTCTAATGCTTCTCTAGCATAGAGTCTTAATGCCACTAATACTTGATCATTTCTACTTCTACCAGTATGTATCTTGGCTCCTATGGCGCCCAATTCATCGGTAAGAAATAACTCAATGGCAGAGTGTGAATCTTCATAGTCTGAATTCAGTTTAAAAGTATTATTTATATATTTTTTTTCTAAAATTCGTAATTGTTTTTTAATTTTGTTCGCTTCACTTTTTGTTAGTATATTGATTGCTAAGAGCTCATTAGTATGTGCAAATGACGCTTTTATATCTAATAGAAATAATTTTTGATCCAGAAGAATATCTTCACCTGATAATAGTGATTCAATTTCTGAAGTGATATTTTTTGGTTTTTTTGACCATAGTTTTTTATTCATATTCAATTCCTAATGTCTCATTAAATTGGCAGGCATAATTTAGATTCTGGATCACCTGTGTAGCAGCACCCTTAAGTAGGTTATCAATAGAGCAACACAGCCTTAATTGCGTTTTTGATTCGTCTAAAGAAAACCCACCAATGCACGCAATATGCTTATTCACAGCATCCGTAATCATTGGTATTGATCTATTGGTTTGAATCAAAGGTTTGTTTTCATAAAATTCCTCAAATAAATCTAGTAATGAATTCTGTGTGATTGATTCATTGAGCTGTATGTGTGCAGTTGTCAAAATTCCTCTAAAAAAATTAGCGACATGAGGTGTAAAATTAAGATATTCATAACAATGTTTTCTAACTTCTAGCTCATGCAAATGATTGCTTAAGCTATAGGCTAAAATGTTACCTTTTAGTCGTTCTATATCATTTTTATCATTAGGGCTTGATCCAGCACCGCTATAACCTGAGACTCCCATAATTGATACTTGATTAATGATGTTTTGTTTTATCGGCGCTAGCATCAGTTGCATAGCTGTGGCGTAACAACCTGGATTACTTATTTTTTTAGGTAATTTGTCTACGTTTGTTATTTCAGGAAGGCGATAAGTCCAATCATCATCAAAACGATGGTCTGAACTAATATCAATGATAATTTGATCTCTAAAATTTCTATCTAAATAGCTGACTATTTTTTTTGATTGGCCATTAGGTAGGGCCAGAATGACAATATCAATATTAGAATTGATATTTTCCATATTCGAATCTAATTCAGTGAATTCTAAATTCTTATTCTTCTTATAATTCTTTATTTTCTGTCCTGCATTTGTTGTTGAAAATATTTGAGACAATTGAAAATATGGATGATTATCTATTAATTTAACCACTTCTTGGCCAACAAATCCTCTGCCTCCTATTAATGCAATATGATATTTTTTATTCATAATTCACCGATGTTGATTTATTGGCTGCATAATTTATGCAAAGCGATAATATTTTATAATCCTCTATGCCGATCCAGAAAATATTCCAGTTCTCATACTTTTGGAAACCATCACAAACATTAATATAAAATTTATTAATTGGATTAGATGATCGGGATCTCCAGAAAAGTTGTGGGTTAGATTCTCTCATTTTATTCCAAACGGCTGACCCAAGTCCTTCACCTTTGGCTTTATTCATTACAGCAAATTTATCCATATAAGGAATACTTGAATCATAAGACATAACGATTGCTGCTCTTTGACAATCACTCAAATAAAATTTAGATTCCTCTATTTTTGACAGAAAGTCTGGTGATAAACATCCATTAAAGCCAGATTCTATTATCTCTTGTAGTGTAATCTTCTGTTTATCATTCAGAGTGTTAAAGCTCTGAACCTTATGGCCTTTTTTGATTAGTGTTCCTGAACCTGCATCAGTAAATAATTCTTTTGTTAAATACTGTGGCTTTGTAATAGAAACGGAAGCTTTAGAAGGCAATGAATTCAGCAACTCTCTGATTTGCTCAAGTTTTAGTTTCATACCCGAATGCAACCATTTAGAATTTATCAATTCTCTGAAATCTGAATTGAGATTGATCGCAGAGATTATATTTTGATGAGCGTCGTATATGCCTCCAACCTCTGTAAGAAAAATCATTTTTTCAGGTTGTAAATGTTTACCCAGTGCCACTGCTGCGATATCTGCATTAATATTTACTGTTTGACCATCTTTGGTGGTTCCCAAAGGAGCGATGATTGGAAGACTTTCATCATTGATAGCATCATAGATAGGTTCCATATCAATGCTTTCAATATTTCCAACAAAACCTAGTTTTTTATCACTAATTGTACAATTAAAAACATTTCTAAATAGTGGCTTAGCGTTGACATTATTTTCAGATAAAGCTTTGAGTAATTTACTATTTTCTTGCTTAAATAGTTCTTCAGCGACTTTTAAGACAGCATCACTCGTGACTCTTTTTCCATCAATAAAATCGTATTCTATTTCTCTATCATCCAATTCAGATGAAAGCTTTGGACCGGCTCCATGGATGATAATGGGCCTAAGACCTACTTGATTCAAGAAAGCTAATGCAGAAGCTAAATTCTCAAGATCATTTTGAATAATAGCCCCTCCTACTTTTATGATCGCAAAGTGAGGCCCATCTGAGGAAAATTTTTCCAAATATTTTTTGATCTCTTTTTCTGAGCTAATACTATTAAGTAGCTTTAGGATAATTTGTTTTATTGATGTATTTTTCATAATTAATGCATAATTATTTTTTATTAATCGAGGTCCATGTTCCAGTACTCTGACCATAGAGTTTGATAAATCCAGCTGCTTCTTCAACACCCCAGTTAGCAGATTGTGCATAAGCACCTTCAGTACTTATCAGAATATGATCAGAATGAACTGCCACAGCATCAACTTTTCCTGGTGAAAGCACTACGTCAACTTTGCCATTAATATTGGTTTGTATATCTTCAAGGAATACCTCTAGATTGCTAACTAGTGGATCGAAATACAGACCGCTATATACGAGATCTATCCATTTTTGACCAATAGAGGGCTTGAAAGTATTTTGTTCTCGCGTCAAGAGAGATTCTTCAAGAGCCCTATGTGCTTTATAGAGTATGGCTAAACCTGGAGCCTCAAATAAAAAACGACCTTTTAAACCAATGATGGTATCGCCTGTAAAAATTTCTCTTCCAATTCCATATTGTCCCCCAGCTTCATTGAGTTTTTTTAATAGTTTTGAACCTATTATAGGTTCTTCATTTATAGCAATTGCTTCACCATGACTAAATTCAATTGATATTTTTTGGGATTGATCGGGGTAATTGTCAGGTTGATTGCATAGAATATAGCTTTTGTTAGATGGTTCATTCCATTCATCTATTTCTGAACCAGAAGCTGTCGCTCCTAACAAATTAACATTGATACTGTATTTACTATGCAGAGATGAAACTTTGAATCCTTTAGATTCAAGATAGTCTTTTTCATAATTACGTACATCGCTTACAGTGCTTTGTATTTCTCTGATGGGCGTAATAATTTTAAAATTTCCTAGCGACTGTATTGAAAGATCAAATCTAACTTGATCATTACCCATGCCTGTACAGCCATGAGCAATATAATCAGTATCAAGCTCATTACAAAGTTTTACAGCTTCCTTAACAATTAAGTATCGATCTGAACACAAGGCAGGATATTTATTTTGATAGGTTGCACCTGACCAGATCAATGGCTTAATAATTTCATGCCATAAATCTTCTTCAACATTAATATTAATGTGTTTAGTTGCACCCAACTCAATAGCCCTATTCGTGATTGTTATTTCATCTTCAGCATCAGTACCTCCTGTGTTTACGAAGATAGTATGAACTTCAAAGTCTTGTTCAATGAGATAGGGTATGCAAAAGCTGGTATCGAGCCCGCCTGAGAATGCTAAAACAATTTTTTTCATAATAATTTATTCCTTTAATAATTTAACTAAAAGTGATTTTTGGACATGTAACCTATTTTCAGCTTCCTGGATAGCAATGCAGTAATTGGAATCCATTACACCATCCGTGGCTTTTATATTTCTTCTCAGTGGCAAGCAATGACTGAATAATGCATTATTTGTCATATTCATTTTTTCTTCATCAACAATGAAGTGCTTATAACGATCTCTCATTTCTTTTTCTTCCTTTGGTTTACCATAGAAGGGAATAGAGCCCCAACTTTTTGCATAGACTACATCTTTACCTAAGTAGCTCTCATTTATCTCATGACTAACAGTAAAATTAGTATTATTTTCATTGCAATTTGCCTGCGCTTGTTTGAGAAAAGAATCATGCAATAGATAGTCTTTAGATGGACACAGAAGTGTGACATTCATTCCAAATTTACTTGCAATCATTAAGCTCGAATTGGCGACCGCTGTATTTAAAGCTTTAGGATGATATGTCCATGTCAGAAGGTAATTTTTATTTTTTAGATCCCCTAGCTGTTCTTGTAAAGACAGAATGTGTGCTAATTCTTGACATGGGTGAGTGATAGTTTCCATATTAATAATTGGAACTGTAGCAAATTTTTCAAAACTTCTAATCACATGATCTTCTATATCTTCTTCAATATTTTGAAACTTAGGAAAAGCTCTAACAGCTATTAGATCACAATAGCTTGAAAGGACTTTTGCCACTTCAGCAATATGCTCTTCCGCTTCCTCATTCATGACTTTACCGATATTGAATTCAATCGGCCATGCATCTTGACCTGGGTTAATAATTACAGCATTGCCTCCCAGCTCATTCATACCAATTTGAAAACTTGTCTTAGTTCTCAGTGAGGGATTAAAAAAAATCAATGCTATAGATTTATTTTTTAAAAGAGGCTGAATTCTGTCTTTTTTCAATTTATCAGCAAAATCCAAAATGCTTTGCAACTCATTTTTAGACCATTCATTCGTATTTATAAAATTTTTTTTCATAATATCTTTCCAAAAAAAAACCCAGCTTAAGCTGGGTTTCTATGTACACATAAAGACAACCCAACCTATAGTTGAATTCTCCTTACTTCGTTTGTAGTGTTTAATTTCATGAGTGTGATTATAGAGTTAAATTATTTTTTGTAAACAAATCATTTAAATAAAAAGATATATATCTTTGTGTTATATCGATGGAACAAAAAAGTCTTTAATTATTAAAAATATTTATGTATATTGCTTCTTGCACCGATTTGGAACCCAGCTTGCGGGTGCTTTATAAATACTGCTAAATAGGAATAATTTCTAAGAAACCTGTTTAGCTAAGCTGGCAGGTTTTTTTTGTTAATAACATCAAGAGTAGAGTATAACTCTCGCCAACCTGCTGACCTAAGCAAGGTGGACTAGAATGTGGCTTCGGCAACAAAATAGGTTCAGGCGAAAATTATACACTCCACTCAAAGATGAAAAAAAAGGGAGATTGTATGAAATTTTATATAAATGCAAGATATCTGATAGTTCCAATATCTAGTTTAATAACAATACTGGGAATTATTTTAGGTGGAATTTATG
>Ga0206683_10000025_pt1 | contig 93516 bp, 98 predicted proteins | sample M280m12015metaG_FD_155483 | JGI IMG/M metagenome (GOLD analysis project Ga0206683, IMG submission 155483) | Ammonia-oxidizing marine archaeal communities from Monterey Bay, California, United States - M2 80m 12015 | ecosystem: Environmental > Aquatic > Marine > Intertidal zone | place: USA...
GAGATGGGTTTAGACCGTCGTGAGACAGGTTTGTTGCTTTGTGGTTGAGGCGTATCAGGTGCCTGATCGGAAGGGCCCTTTAGTACGAGAGGAACGAGGGCTCGGAGCCACTAGTTTACCAGTTGTCTGACAAGGCAATGCTGGGTAGCCACGCTCCATGCGGATAAGAGCTGAAAGCATCTAAGCTCGAAGTCGCCCGAAAGACGAGGCACCTCAGGGGACTCGTAAAAGACGAGATTGATAGACAGCGGGTGTAAGCACCGAGGTTTCGACCGAGGTGTTCAGCCCAGCTGCACTAATCCCCCGAGCATCAAGAATTCACATACTAAGCCCTGTATGGGCCTCTGTTCAATCAAGCATATCAATTCACATTCGAAAGAAATTTGTGCACGGCCATAGCGATGGGGAAATACCCGGTCCCATTTCGAACCCGGAAGTCAAGCCCATCTGCGTCGATTCCTGTACTGTGGTGCGAGAGCCCACGGGAACGTTCGTCGTTGTGCCATTTTCTTTCACCCCGGGGTGCCTCATCAAGGTGAGGCACCCTGGTCCCCGCAACCAAAACAGCAAGATTCACAAGTCCCAGAGTGGTCAGGAATTCAGGGGATCGATATGGGAATCTCAACAGGCGACATTCTTGGGCACAGTCAAGTGGGAGTCTACCTCTCGGTCGTCGGTGATGTTTTGTTCCACCCTCACTCCCTAAGTGAAGACGCCAAACACGAATTACAATCCTCATTCGAATTGGAAATGTATCCATTCATGGTAGGGGGTTCTTCTTTGATTGGCAGTTTACTAAAGGGGAATAGGAAAGGAATCGCCGTTGCTGACATAGCTACAGAGGCGGAATTGGATGAATTGACCAGTTTCGGAGACGTGGTTGTGATGCAGAGTGGGGTAAATGCTGCTGGAAACCTGGTCGAGTGCAATGATATTGGGGCCGTAGTTAGCCCCGTAATCCCTCCAGGTTCAAATGGTTCTGACATGATCGGCGAGGTACTGGGTGTCAATGCTGTTAGAAGCAAGGTGGCCAATCATGACACGGTCGGTAGTATGCTGGTTGCCAACTCAAATGGAGTTTTGGCCCATCCGGATATTACAGCCGAAGAGGCCCGTGTGATAGAAGGCGCACTGGGAGTTCCGTTGATGGTTGGCACCGTTAGCTTCGGCTCCCCATTCGTAGGGGCCGGATGTACGGCTAGTGATAATCACGCCATGGTTGGAGAAGGCTCAACCGGCCCAGAATTGAATAGAATCGAGGACGCCCTCGGTCTAATTTAGTCAAATAGCGGTTGGGGCAACATGATCGTCCCCTTTGCCACCTGTCGATCTAACTCTATTCCAAACAGACTTCATCAACTCATCGTGATGTTCCCCGCAGTAGTGAAATCTCTTGTATGCCTCTCTGAATGAGTAGGCCTTGTTTCCGGTAGCTACTAGGAAACCCTCTGGTGAAAGTCTGCTAATCTTTGTACCGTCGTCTTTGCATCCGGGGTAATCACAGGTCGGCACAACACTCCCCCAGTATATTCACTATTGAATACATATGCTCAATCTCCATCCTTTCCGGGGTCGATAACAACGAGGGGGGAATTAGCCTCAATCGTCTCACCCGGAGAACAATTCAATTCAGTAACTACTCCTCCAATGGGTGCCTGGATTTCATTCTGCATTTTCATCGCTTCAAGCACCATGATGACATCACCCTCGTTAACCTCATCACCTTCTGAAAGATTAATGGACACAATCTTTCCAGGTATCGGGGATGAAACAACTCCAGAGACATTCCCCTTCCTTGAATTCCTTGGTTTTCTTGCGGTCTTTCCCCTATTGGGCCCTTCTCCCATTTCTACTGAGAAGGTCCTGCCACCTACTTGGACACTCCACGACCCTCCATCCCTCTCGATCAAAACTTCAAACTCTTCCCCATCAACAGTGACCTTCCTTATTTCAGACATCAAATCACCTAGTCGTGCTTCTTCTACTTCTGGCGCGGAACAGGTTCCTTCTTCCGATCAGAACTCTTCTGTGGTCCATGGACCATGAATCCCCCTTGCCTCGAGAGGGAGAGGGTGCGATTGCATTGCCATCTTCCATTGAAGAAATGACTGCCATTATTGCAGCGGCGAGAAGCCTTTGCTCATCTATTTCCGAAGTCATTTTTCACCTCACAGTGGAATGTTGCCATGTTTTCGAGCAGGCCTGATCTCTTCCTTCTCCAGAAGTGCACCAAGTGCTTTCGACATCACCATTCTTGTCTCTCTGGGTTGGATAACGTCATCCAGGTAACCGAGGGCAGCAGCCCTGTACGGGTTTGCAAATGTCTCGGTGTAGTCATCGACTAGCCTCCCTCTCTCTTGTTCGGGATTGCCAGATGATTCGATCCTCCTTTTGTGGATTATCTGAACTGCTCCCTCTGCTCCCATCACTGCCAGCTGTGCAGTGGGCCAGCCTACGTTGTAGTCGCCTCTGATATGCTTTGAAGACATGACGTCATAGGCACCGCCATATGCCTTCCTTGTAATTACAGTAAGTTTGGGAACAGTCGCTTCCGCATATGCGTAGAGTAACTTTGCCCCGTGTCTAATTATTCCACCCCATTCCTGACTCGCCCCGGGCAAGAAACCAGGAACATCTACGAACGTGAGTAAAGGTATGTTGAAAGCATCGCAGAATCTCACAAATCTTGCAGCCTTGACCGATGCATCAATGTCTAAGCAACCCGCTAGAAATTCGGGTTGATTTGCCACAACTCCAATTGTATGGCCCCCCAGCCTTCCAAAACCAACTACGATGTTTCTTGCAAAGTCTTGCTGGACCTCTAGGAATGCCCCATCATCCACTACCTCAGTCACCGCAGTCATAATGTCATAGGGTTTCTTCGGGTCATCTGGAACTAGATCTTGCAATTCTTCACTCTTCCTCTCTATTGGATCAGATGTTGGAAGCGGATTCGGCTTCTCCAGATTGTTTGACGGCAATAGTCCAACTAATTCTCTAACCACATCAATTGCCTCTTGGTCATCTTCCGTGGTGAAGTGAGTCACTCCTGATTTACTAGCATGGGTATTCGCCCCCCCTAGGTCTTCGAAACTAACTTCCTCGTTAGTGACTGTTTTGATGACCTCTGGTCCAGTGATGAACATGTGAGATGTCTTGTCAACCATTACAACGAAGTCAGTAATCGCAGGAGAATAAACCGCACCACCAGCACAAGGACCCATGATTACTGAGATCTGTGGAATAACTCCACTCGCTCGAACATTCCTGAAGAAAATCTCCGCATACGAGCCTAGACTTGCAACTCCTTCCTGTATTCTCGCCCCTCCGCTATCGTTAAGCCCTATTACTGGAGAGCCAGTTTTGAGTGCCATGTCCAATATTTTACATATTTTCAGGCCGTGCATTTCTCCTAGCGAGCCACCATAAACTGTGAAATCTTGAGCGAAGCAGTACACAGTTCTCCCATCAATGGTGCCATGGCCACATACAACTCCGTCCCCTGGGATAACATTCCTGTCCATGTCAAAGTCCCTACACCTATGTTCTACAAGGGGATCTACTTCCATGAAAGAACCCTCATCAAGTAATTGGCCAATTCTCTCCCTAGCAGTCATCTTGCCTTTCGAATGTTGAGCGGCTATCCTAGCCTGGCCTCCGCCAGCCTCAGCTTGGGCTTTTCTCCGTCTGAGGTCCTCAATCCGAGCGTCGTCTGCAGGCATTACAGTACCATTACGGAGGAGGCCGTCAATATGCCTTCCTGAGTGAAGTACGACAAAATATCGATACTGCGGTTGCTTGAAGACATGTCACCAACTCGCAGATGCGAAGGCAGTATGCGAATAGTGGTTGCAAAACCCGGTCTCGATGGCCATGATAGGGGAGCCAAGGTAATTGCACGGGCTCTGAGGGACGGTGGGCACGAAGTTATCTACACAGGCTTACGAAGGACCCCTTCCGAGATTATCCGTATTGTCACAGATGAGGATGTATCGGCACTCGGCCTTTCGACCCTATCGGGGGCTCATGACGTATTGATTCCAAAGATATGCGAGGGACTTCGTGAAGCAGGACTCGGGGATGTCATGGTTTTTGCCGGGGGGATCATCCCCAATAGGGACCGAGAATTCGTATTTGAACAGGGTGTCAGGGCAATATTCGGACCCGGCTCTAGGACCGATGAAATTCTAAGTTTCCTAGATGCTTGCAGTGATCGCATTGAGAAAGGGGAACCAATAGGGGTTGGGCAGTCGGCAGGATGGCGTTGGGAGTGACGCCTCCGGGAGCGCAAATTGAGGCCGCTCTACTGGGTGATCGTAGGTCTTTAGCCAGACTTCTTTCCAGAATTGAAGAGGGCGAAATACTGGAACTGCCCGAGGTTGCCCCTTGGATATTGGGGGTCACCGGCCCTCCAGGGGTCGGAAAGTCCACACTAATTGGGAGGCTGGTCGAGTACTGGATAGACAATGGTGAGAGAGTAGCAGTACTGGCAGTAGACCCCTCATCCCCCAGAAGCGGGGGTGCCCTTCTTGCAGACAGGATGAGGATGGACTCCACTGATTCAGGAGACTCAGTTTTCCTCAGGTCCCTCGCGACACGGGGCCACCCGGGGGGAGTCTCCCATTTCTTGTCCCCAATGACCGATTTACTTTGTTACTGCGGATGGTCAAGAATAATAATTGAGACCGTCGGCTCTGGTCAGGCGGAGACCAGGATAATCGCGTTTGCCGATAGAGTGCTGATGGTCGATGGGCCCGACAGAGGGGATATCATACAAGCCGAGAAGGCGGGCATCATAGAACTCGCAGATATCATTGCAGTCAACAAGTCAGATAAGCCAGGCGCCAAAAGGGCAGCGGATTCGATTCGATCTTCGCTTGAATTAGGAAACGGTAAGAATCCTCCACAAGTACATCTCGTTTCAGCACATAACTCACTGGGGATCGAGGAGTTAGCTGTTGCAATCGAGAAATGTTCATCACCTGATTGGAGGTACCGGCTAAGGATTACTGAAAGGCTACTTTCCACATGGGACTCGCGGCTTATCATGTCGGATGGCCTAGATGACGTGCTAGATGATTTGGAAACCGGAAGTATAACACTGGATGAGGCGGTAGACAGATTACTGAGTTGACTCCGGTGATACCATGACTGAGTCTGAAGTTCCTTTTGATATCGATCATGTCAGCCATTCGGTGGGTGGATTCGGCGGTCATGCATTCAGAAGGTTCACCCATGTTGCAATGTCACTAATCCCTATTCTTTTTTACACAAGGGGAGAAGAAATGGGTGACTACCTGTCAATTTCCTCGAGAGAATTAGTTAGTGTAATAGTGATTATTATTCTGTTATTAGAATTCATTAGACTTAGATGGGGAATTGTGGTGATAGGCCAGAGGGAATATGAGGCCAAACAGATTTCCGCCTTTGCATGGGGCGGAATAGCCGTTGCCTTGGCCTTGTTAATCGTCCCCGAGGGAGATGGAGTCGGCGTCGAGAGGGGGATTTATGGAATCCCTCTGATTTTTGGATTGACCTTTGTGGATCCTGTAATGGGCGAGGTGAAGAGAATAAAGAAGGACCTCAATTCAGCAATTGTCGCCGGAACAATAGTCTCATTCACAGTTTGGTTAGGCTGCCACGTCTGGATCGGCACTCCCTTGATAGCTGCACTGGCACTGGCTCCATTGACGGTATTGGGGGAATTGCCTTCTCTCAAGTATATAGACGATAATGCTACAATGATTCTGATGCCATTAGCCGCACTGGTAATCATGCTCCCTTTCCTGTAGTCAGCCGGGTTAGATTTACAGCCTTCTTTACTCTCGACGGTCCATGAGCGATGGGAAAAACGGAGAGTTGAGCCAGTCTACTTACATCATGGCATGGGTCATAGCATCAGTCGCATCATTGGCGATTTTCATTGTCTATTTCTGACCCTCTTGTTATGAGGGTCCTATCGCACCCTCGCTTTCCAGCAATGAGATCTTCATAGGGGCCCCCCCAGGGTAGCTGTATCCGCCAATTTTTCCATTTGAGCAAATTACTCTGTGACAAGGAACATCAGGCGCATACGGGTTTCTAGCACATGCATTAGCCACTGCTCTGTAGGAATTAGGACGACCTATTGATTCGGCTATCCCCTTGTATGTTCTGACCTCTCCCAAGGGAATTTTCAACAATTCCTTCCAGACCAATTTCTGGAATTCGGTGCCGACGAGAGAATTCGCCAAATCTCTATTGGACTTCTTCACTTTCAGAGCCCTCTTTCATTTCAAACGAGTCTTCCATCCCAACAATCTCATAGTTTGACGGGAAAAGGGCAATTACGACACCTGCAATCATACATCCAAGTCCTAGGAGAAATTGGCCAGTAATCATGAATTCTAGTGCTATTGCACATAGAATAAGCCCCCCTAAGTTGGAAACCCAGACTAGGTTCTTGAACGTCGATAGGGAGACCCCAGTTGTTCTTTCCGTTCTCTTGGGGCCAAATTCCGCACCGAATCTAATTGGGTCATCACTAGCCATTCCATCACCTGTCAATCATCAGTATCGCATCCGTGGGGCACGCTAAGACGCATAGCTGACATCCCGTACACTCCTCACGAATTATCTTGGCCTTTCTGTTCACTTCAATATCCATTATTGGACTGGCCAATGGGGTGTCGTACAATTCTATCGCATCATCGTCGCATACAATCGTGCATTGGTCGCATCCAATGCACTGCGCCTCTTTGACCCAAGCAACGGCGCTTTCGCCCCCCTTGAGTTTGGCCTGGTCCTCCGCCCTCATTGCATCGAGCATCATTCTGATCCTCTTCTGCTCAGATGACCTTCTTGCCTCTAGGTCCGGAATGCCAGTCACACCCCTCCCTGTTGGCCATTGGTTCTCAATTATGCGGTTGTGAATCCAGACATATTGATGACGTGTACTCTTTGCGAGTGTCATGGAAAGTGAACATATTCCTTGGTATTTTGACTCACTTTCTCTATTGGGGCTATTGCAAGGCATTCTAATTTGGTTAGCAATGGTTCTACTCCTGACTCCCGAGGTGGCTTGGATATCATTTGCCTGTGGCGGTCTAATCGGATTCTTCATTTGGCTTACAGCACTGGGGTATCAGAACTCTAGGGTGGCAAAATTCACAATTATTGGAATATTGCTAAATGCCATACTTTCAAGCTATTCAGCATGGTTAGCTTTCGGCTAATCGGTCTTGCCCGATTGAACTTGCCTAGCTAGGAAACTTACAACGTCTAGAATCTCAAAATCATGCTTAGGATCACCTTCGAATTTCAGGCATTCAAAGTGGGAAACACACTTTGGGCATGATGTAAGCATGATGTCTGCTCCGGTGGCATTCACCTCTTCGAATCGCTGCACCCTTAGGGCCCGACTATTCTCATTGCAACTCATCATACTGGATACGCCACAGCACAATGCATCTTCGCCATGATGCTCCATTTCAACCAGACTCACCCCTTCTACGCCTGATATCAAGTCTCTTGGTTGGTCATAGATGTTCATTTGCCTTCCCAACCTACAGGGGTCATGGAATGTCACAGTGACATCTTCTTCTGCACTCAGTTCCATATCGAATCCACTCTCAATTAGGAATTCGGTAGTGTGCATGACCTTCATTTCATCTAGTTCGTAATCAAGGGCAAAGGTCCTGAAACATTCTGCACACGAAGTCACTAATGTGTCGACCCCACTCTCTCCCAACTTCTTCTGGTTGTATGCCTTTAGTTTCTCAAAAACCTCAGTCATGCCTTGCCACTTTTGGTCGTGACCACAGCACTTCAGGAAGTCCCTACCGAGGTATGTCACCTCTTCCCCCATTTCTTCGAATAGCGTGAATGCAGATGTTGTTGCATCACCCAAGTTCATCGACCCCTCGTTTACATGGCTGAAAATCATCTCTTGGTCAAGGTAATCTACACAACCGGGGTAGTAGCCAATGTTGGAATCAATAGGGTAGTCATCAACGGAGATAAAGTCTGAATCGGAATCCTCCTCCGCTTCCGCGGCTAGAACTGCCTGGAGGACTGTGTGAGGTATCTCTGATGCAGGAGGGCCCCCCACTATCATGTTCCTCCTGATGTCGACATATGAGTCATAATCGACCAGTTGTGGACAAGCGTTAGTGCAAGCAGAACAGGTCAGGCAAGAGTAAAGGGGAACTCCATCATCCTCATTATTCCATGTGTTGTAGATTATATTCAGCTTGTCTCCAGCGTTGAAAAGCCTCACGGGACACGCATCATCACAGAGATCGCAGCCGTAGCATTTGTTCATCTCATATTCATATCCCCTAGCCATGCTACGCATAAGCATGAACACTATTGCCCCGACCCCAAGACAAGGGATGAACAGTGAGTAAATCAGCTTGGCATCTAGACTCTTTGGATTCTTGTGGTAAGTCGGGTTCTCTACAGACAGCAACGATAAATCGGAGGTATCCAGGTTACTCTGTGAACGTACAAGGGCAGTTCCATCGTCATCTAGGAGGAGGGGCTGGTAAGCAACCGCTGAGAAACTAGTAATCACCTCAACACTATCGTTAATTCCAGTTGATGTAACCGAGAAAGAAATTGTATATGTCGATCCTGAATCGACGTAAACCGTTCCAGTTTCACAGGACCCGCCATCATTCTCCCAGACTATATCGCCATTAGAATCACTCATAACCAGATTCTGTGTATGTTCTCCTGCTCCCCGCACAGTCGTTCTGAATAGGCACCCAACATCTACTGGTACCGATGAAATACCAAGATCCTCGACTTCGAATGTAGATGATTCATCATAGCTAAATCCAGCTAAAGACGAGTCGCCAAAGTAAGAAGAAGACCCCTCGGCCGCGTTTCTCCCAATGCTTGAATCAGCATGCCCATTAGCACCTGAATAGTCAATCAAATGCAGTTTCGTGGGTTGGTAAAGTCCCCAGTCAACCCAATTTTCGGCCGGAATCACGCACCAGTCATCAGGGACTTCCTCACTACCTAATCCAGACCATGCTGCTAGATACGAACTATCCTCATATAGCAGACATTCACTTCCCCACTCATCCCAAACGTTGCCATGTTCCTGATGGACAAGGGTATCCGAAGGTTGCCCTCTCATTCCATCAAGGTCTTCAACATCGTCCATGGCCCCAAGGCCGCCATAGTCCCAGAATCCACCTTCGTAGATTGGCCATGTTACAACTGAAATCATTATTGCCGCAACGAGTGAACCTATGGCGACCTGCCTTCCGATTTTTGGAGTCACCCTGGATCCCACTGAGTTCAGCAAGAATTTTCTAAGGGGGAAGAAAATAATGGCGAATATGAAAACTCCAGTAAGTATCCACGGTATCGCATTGAATACTTCAGCAGACCATGGAGATTGTCTCCCACAAAGGAACTCCCCGTGTGTTCCAACAAAGCAGAAGTCAGAACGGTCTTTTGCATACAGATCAAGGAAGATGTTGATGGAGAAGACTGAGATGAACCACACGTGCGCTAGGTAAACGGCTCCAGCAGTGGCGAACCAAGGATCCTCGACACCCCTTTTCTCCCTTCCTGGGAGGTAAGGAGGCAAGGCCAGTATCCCAACAGGTAGTCCAGTAATTGCCGCACCCCACCAAGCAGAGTTCCAGTTTATCACAGGGGACCCGAAGAATTCCCCAATCGGACCTGCAGGTATGACGAATTGTGGAAGATACTCTCCCCACCTAAGGTATCCATACGAGAAAAGAACGTACCAGTCGGGGAAAACGAACCCTGCTTGTGCAAAGGGGTCAGCCGCACTGTGTAGGGGCGGGGGAATCAACCAAGAGTAGAATGCGATTACCATTACTATTGCTGCAAGTATGATGGTATCCCTTAGGACCTCTGTGGGCCAGAATGGGTGGCCAATGAAAGTCCTCCTGCGCTCAGTCTCCGCCTCTAGTAGATTGTTGCGTTCGCTGATGTATGTATCAGCTATCCTGCCAAACCTCTCTACGATCCCCATAATAATTCCTCAATGCGGCTCCGCAATTCCTTGGGCCCAGACTATGAAAAGGTGAGCAAGAATCAACGCAGTAACAACTACGGGCAGTATGAAAACATGGAGGAAATACATCCTTGTTACAGTCTGTCCCGATAGAGAGGTACCGGCAAACATCGCATTTGCCACCCACTCCCCAATTAAAGGGGTACTCATGGCCATGTTGATTCCAATGGTGGCTGCACCGAAGGCCAAACTGTCCCATGGGAGCAGGTATCCCGAATAGCCGAAGAAAATGGTGAAGAACATCAGCGCCACTCCAATTAGCCAGTTCAACTCTCTCGGGTTCCTGTATGCCCCTGTGAAGTACACCCTGCACATGTGTAGGAATACTGCTGCTACCATGAAGTGTGTGGTCCAATGGTGGATTGAGCGAATGATGTATCCGAATGGCAATTGAGTCATGATGAATTCCATGCTGCTGTACGCAGGAGTGGGGTCCCCCTCTCCTCCTGGGACGTAATATAATCCAAGAACGGTGCCAGTGATTACCAGTATGACGAATGCCAGGAACGAGATTCCCCCTAGGCAATACAGGGGGTACCAATACCAGATTATTCTGAGCTTGTATTTTTCTGCGTGTGTCATCGGCATTTGCCTGTGCATGCCATAGTAAGCATCCCTGCTCATGCCCCAATAGTCCTGAATTCTGAATCTTGTGTCCAACCATGAGAACGCCCAAAGAAACGTTTTTTCTGCTAGGCCCATACTGCCAGCACTTGTTTCAACGGCCCTCAGGATGTCCTTTCGCGGCATTTCCTCCCGCTCCTTCCGTAGAGTCAGTGCGACAATTACCACAACAATAGCGATGAAAAGCCATAGGAACCAAAATTGAATCATCTTTTCACCTCAGTCACAATATGCATACCAATCCTTGAAATCAGGAAGCGCCTCAATCGTATCGCCATTTAGTACAAATGGGACCAGCGGCATTCCTACGGGAGCAGGGCCACCCACTCTCTTTATCCCGAAGTATTCGAATTGAGAACCATCGGATCGATTTGTATTACGGTTTTTCTCAATAACAGTGGGATCGAATCTTGAAGAATGACAGATGCAGAAGAGCTTGTTGCCGCCTGAATCAGTGCCGTTGGGGAACCACTGGTCTGCCGTGAACTCATTTGCGACTAGTTGCCATCCGGGTATGCAGCACAAGTGAGGGCACCTAGAGAAAACGATGATTAAGTTATCGTGGATCCTCAGAGGTTCGTATTGTGAGCCGTCCTCCATCTCAAATCCGGATCCCACGTATCCGCCATCTACCGCGTACCCATCCAGGAATTGGAATCTCGGCTTATTCTCAACCAGTGCCGCTGTCTTATTCTCGTCATGAGGGACGTAAATAGCGTTGATTGGCATGCCTGACCACACCCCCTGGGCTGCCGCCATTCCTGTGGAAGAACTTGCAGCAGCATCAACGAATGACTGATAGGTCATTGCTTCTAGATGGCTGTCGCCATACCATACTGTGTCCTCCGCACCCGTCGGAACCCAGTATCTGACAGCCGAATCCCCTCCGGATGATTCTGATTGCCCCATTAACAAAGAAGCGAATCCAACACTGCCCAGGCTAGCTACTGTGATTACCCCAGCCGCAGTATTGAATGAATGCCTCATGAACTCCCTCCTGTCTATGAAGGGTGCCTCAGCATTAGATTCGGAATCATCCTCCCCAACCGGCCTGAGCTTGAATTTCCTAGCCATAATCACACCTTGTATTGTTTCCAGGAATCTGGATCTTTCGGAGTTATGTACTTCCCTCTCCTCTTCTTGACTATGAGTATGTCGGGCATAACGTATTTCATGTATACAATTCCCATTATGATGACTGTCAACAGAAGCATGCCCAAGAAAAAAGACAGTAATTGCTGATCCCAGTTGTTGTATAGCCCATAGGACAGGGAGCCCGCCCAATACAGGGACCAAACAATCCCCCACAGGCCGACCAATATAATCAGCCAAGAGTCACCGGAGGGTGAAACGCTAGCCCTGACAATTGAACCCGGGGTTGCTTCATTGAAAACCCCGTGGTTCACAGCAGACTCGTAAATCTCTTCGCTAAGACTCACTCCTTCGAGAGCTTCTCTAGCATCATCTACACTAACCTCGCCGGAAGCTACCTGTCTGAGCATCTTTAGGACAATATCGTCCTTCATCACTGATCACCTCTCCTCTGATGCTTAATTCGCAATCTCAACAGATTGCTCCTTCCTTCGTAGTGCCTTGAGAATCCATACCTGAGCATTAGTCCACAGAAAATTATCACGATAACCACAGCTGCGAAACCAAGGAGTCCAAGCCAATGCGCCCGCAATCCTGCTCCCATGTGATGGAGGTCTATGCTCTCTTCTCCAGGGGCAGGGGGCTCTATGTCCCCATTGCCTGCGAAAACAGTTCTGGTACCGCTCCCCTCTCCTTCATCAATAGTGGTGCTAAGTCTGTTCCATCTGTCTAAATCAGAAGGGACCCCGTCTCCATTCACCGAGTTTCCTGCGAGCCACAGTGTAACTATGCCAGTATCGGAGGGCGGTGCCGTCCATGAGATGTGCCATGTTCTGTCCGCCGTCTGTGAACCAGGATCAGTGTGCGTCAATGTTTGCGGATCTTCTTCCCAGTTTTGCACTAAGTTTTCAGACCCTTCTGAAGCTCCAAGAGTTCCAGCTGATATCTTCATTGAGAATCCCCCGGTCCCCGAAGAAGAGTCTATATCGGGCCCTCCAACAATTTGTATCTTCATGTCATAGGTAACTCCTGGTTGGTATCTGTGAGGTACTTCTGCCAAGATTAGAGTGACGGAGTTGTCAGGTTCTTCCGAATGGCATGTGCAACCTGCTATGGACACATCACCATCCCCATTCGCATCCCCTCCTACACCTGTGTGGAAGGCCTGAACGCCCCCTGCAAGAAGGAGTGCGACAGTCCCCATCACGAACAGCCTTCTGGAGCTTGTCAGAGCGGACCTCATGATGAACCCTCAGTGGACGAGTTGGCCCACCTGAAACGAGGCTATTAACGTTCCATGCCGTCAACTTGTAACTCACCCCCGAAACCCACATTTTGTATCATTCCAGTTACTCGCCAAACTAATACGGAAAGAGCCTCTAGGGAGGCCATGGCGAGTCCCAATTGGCGCAACCTGTATAGACTATCTGAAACTCAAGTTTCCCTTCTTGATTCTGCCGAAGACAAGATGGAGATGATGGATATTTCAGGTGCAGAGGAGATACTACTTTCTATGCTCGATGAGGATCCAATTTGTGTTCCAGTACTCAACATTCTCGGACATATGAATGGCAGACACCTTTCAGATTTTGAGGCCGCAATAAGGTATTATGACAAGGTACTAGAAATAGAACCAGATAATGCATGGGCGAGGGACGAGAGGAGAAGATATCAGAGATATGTCTCTTATGATTAGTACACTCTAAACACTAGCCATACATGGCATGCCCATGGAGGAGGGGGCCATCCTAATTGTCGGTGTAGGGGGCATAGGTTGCATCTGGGCCAGGCAGGCGCATGCCAGTTGCCAGGATTTGTCAGAGCTTCTTCTAATTGATGCGGACGAGTCTTCCTTTGAAGGGGCCAACACTGCAAACTGCTTATTTCTTGACGCAGGGGGTGAGGGAAGGGGCTCCGCAGCATTGCCAATGATGGCCACACATAGATTGAGGGAGGGGTTAGATTCCGTAATGCCCCTGATAGAGAGGGCAGAAATTATGATGATTCTTGCTGGACTGGGAGGGGGCATGGGTTCTGGGGCATCTTCAGAAATCGCTTCAGTCGCAAAACAAAAGGGTTGCATTGTTCTTTCAATTGCCGGACTCCCCTTCGCAGAACAGCCTCTGAGGTGCTCTATAGCCAACGAAGCCATTTCAGGATTGGATTTCAATTCTCATGTCTGCATTAGGGTGAGCATGGAGAGGCTCGCTTGGCAGGCAAGACAGCGTAAGACGGATTGGATCACTGGGTCCGGCTGGATAGAGGAGCTGATAGAGGGACTGGTGACAACTATAGCAGAGGTCGGGACAATAAATTTGGATTTGATGGACATGCGTTCGATAATAGAAAAACCCGGAAACGCCACATTGATTGTTGGGACTGGTACAACCGAACTCCCTGAAAAGGTTGTAGAAATGGCACGCAACTCACCTCTATCCGAGATAGAAATCAGGGGTGCGAAGGGGTGCCTCGTTCAATTGGAAGGGGGGCCCGACATGACTCTGGCACACCTAGATCAGATTACTGATGCCTTCGTCTCATCCATGGATCCAGATTGCCAGGTTATCATGGGGGCGAGGACCAGTGATGACATGGTAGGCAAACTGCGTCTCGTTGCTGTAGTCAGTGGTCTCGATTGATTACCCATCATGCGTTAAGTGGGTGCCCCTTCCGAGTTAACGTGGCGAGGCAAGGAAAGGCTTCCAGGGGCAAACACAGGTGGATAGGATTCCAAGTGGAAATTGGCGTGCCTGACAGATCTTCGATGGAGGAAATTCTTGAGAACCCTCTGAGGGACGTGGACTGGAGACTTTATGACTTTGCGAATTTCCAAAACCCAGTCCTCTGCATACTCAGAGTCGATCTATCCGACTCCGATAATGCCATTTCTATCCTAAACTCGATCGAATCAATATCGACCATGGCCAAGTCGGGTAAGATTCGACTAGTAAGGGAAAGGATGGGCCTTGAGAGGCCCCCTAGGAAACGTTAGGGGAAAAACCACTCAAGCTCATCCACATCGGTGACGACCGATACCTCTCCATCAGCCTCAATAATCAACCCTCCATTATTATCCAGTCCTACAACCCTCCTCATCCCACTTGCAGTTGAGGTAGAGGCCCCCTCTGAGAGGGAGGCGGACAAACCTCTCCACGATATTTCTAGGAGTTTCTTGCCACTCAGAATGGGCAGTCCCGGTATATCCTCCAAGATTCCAGAGATAGAGGCATCCACAATTCCGAAAACGGTATCAATATCTGCCTTTCCAAGTGTTTCGGACCAGCCCGAGGCTATTTTTCCGCCAACATCCCTGGGTTCCGAGTTGATGCCAACCCCAACTCTCATGCCATCTTCGTCGCTAGATGTCTCCGACACAATCCCTCCCAACTTTTCTCCACTACCGTCAATAAGGTCATTTGGCCATTTTACCCTACATCCAATGCCTTTGGATATCACACTGCCAACGGCCGTCTGAATCAAACCATGATTGACCCCCAGTCTCGGATTCACAGGAACTCTCCAAGTAGCAATCAGATCCCCCGGTCTTGACTCCCAGGTAGAACCCCTTCTCCCCCTCCCAAGCAGTTGACTATCCGTTCTGATTCTCTGCCATCCTGATTCTGCGAGCTTAGATGCCTCATCCATTGTCGACTCGCATTCATCGATTGTTACAGCCCCAATTCCAAAACCCGGCTTCCAGAATGCGAATGCACCTATCTTTTCATCGCCAATTCTGAGGCCCAACATTTCTCTACATGACCATCCATTCGCCAACCAATCCTCTCGCTTGCTCGGACTTTCTGGGTCAATTCTCATTAGAAGAATGACGACAAATTCGTCCATCTCATGCTCTTCAGCCTTGCTCATTAGTTTGGAAGACCACCCACCATCCGGGATATCGACCATTGAGGCCTCTTCAATTGGCTCGAGAATTAGTGGACCTTCTAGCGGCCCCAGATAAGGCAGGTTCCAAACCAGAAGTTTTGCGTTATCTGGTATCGACCAATTAGGTTCCCCCACGCCGCCTTCAAGGACCGTCACTATTTTCGATAGGCCATGTTCCTCAACATTCGATCTCGAAGATGCAACTGCATAGGGGTTGATGTCGTACGCCAGTACTTCCCACCCCAACTCCGCTAAAATGATCGAAAGTGCACCCGAACCACACCCAATTTCGACTGCCAGGGAGGGAATCATATCGAGAGAATACAAAGCCTCTGCCAGAAGTTTCGTGTCCTCTCTCGGCGGATATACTGTTTGTGGGACGATTAATCTCCAGGGTCCGTTCTCACCAACACTGAAATCAACAACTTTGGAGTGTCTTGATAAGCCTCCATTTCGGCCTGTTTTCGCCATTTTTATCACCTCAATTCAGCAAACCTTTATGCGGACCTGCCCCAACTAGCACCTGCTTCCCTAATCCCCCAAGGGAGCTCAGCCGGCCCCGGTCTAGCGTTGCCTTTGCCGGTAGGTTCAAAAATACCCCTACGGTCCGCCAACAGCCCAGCATCAGCCATGGGCCTGTAGCTTAGTCAGGTAGAGCACCGGGCTTTTAACCCGGTGGCCGGGGGTTCGAATCCCCCCGGGCCCTCTCCTGAACGAAGCACTAGGCCCCTGTTTTTGCTGGAGGGGGAGTGCGCATGGCAGTAAAAAGTTCAACCAAAAAGAGACTAATAGAACTCGGAGTCTCCGAGGAGCACGCCCACAAACTCGCCGACGATGCGAATATGGATGCCATCAAGAGGATGACAGTCGAAGAAGTCGCTAAGAAAACCGATCTCGAGACCGGCTCAGCCGAGATTGACAACATCATGGGAATCATAAGGGAGCAAGCAGCCTCGAGGAGGAGGAGTAGAGCAGGTAGGATAACAATATCCAGGAGCGCTCTGCTGGATGAAGATATACCAGTCGGCGATGACAGATTCAACGTTCTAAATCACCATCTAGTGCCCCATCACAACCTAGTTCCAGAGGATGATGAGGAAGGCATTCTATCTCCATGGGGGCTATTGGAAAAGGACAACACAGGCAACAGCCGATTGGCCAAGGAGCTACTCCCCAAGATACTCATAACAGATCCAGCAGTACAGGCCTTGAAGGAAATTGAGGAAGAAAGGAGAAGGAACGAGATAGCAGAGGGAACTAGGGAGGACGACTTCCCTGCGGGCTGGCTCAGGAACAGGGTCGTGAAAGTTGTAAGATATAGCAGGTCAGCAGGCGCTACCACGGCCTACCGACTAATTGTGGAGAGTAATTGAGGTGCAATAGATGAAGCAGATAGTAGAGAGTTATTTCGCGCACAGAAGCATGGTCAACCACCAACTCGCATCATACAATGATTGCATCCCCGGGGATGGCCGAGCTAGTAGGATGGAGAGAATTGTGAGGGGCATCAGGATTGGTAGTGACGACCCTCTTGCAGAGGTTCCCGGAGGGGAAGATACAGGTGGAATGATCAAGCTCGACGTCCTAGACAAGGAGATCTACATCCGGATGAAGGGAATTAGACTGGGGGCACCCACAGTCCGAGAAGCAAACGGTGCAGAACACCCCGCAACTCCTCTCGAGTGTAGACTAAGGAAACTAACATATTTCTCCCCAATTTACATGGATTTCAGAATCTACAGGGACGACTTACCCACTAATGAAGGAGCAGACCTAGGGTACATAGAGGAAGAGGGCGTCCACATAGGAAACCTCCCAATAATGGTCCGTTCAGCTAGGTGCAACCTGCATCCTGATCACATTGCTGGAACCCAAGAGAAATCCCGCAAGCTTTCCCCAACAACCATCCCCGAAGATGCTGATATCTTGAAGCAACTTCTGAGAAAGGCTGGAGAAGACCCCTTGGATCCAGGGGGATATTTCATAATCAACGGAACTGAGAGGGTTCTAATTTCAATGGAGGACCTAGCTCCCAACAGAGTAACCGTTGAGAAGAACAAGAAATATGCACATGAGACAGAAGTAGCAAAGATTTTCTCTCAGAAAGACGGTGTCAGGAAACCTCTCAACGTTGAAAAGCGCAGAGACGGAATGCTGATGGTGAAGATCCCAAGTGCCGGAACAACTGCCATTCCAGTAGTATTGCTGATGAGGGCCCTGGGGATGGAGAATGACAGGGATATTTTCTCTGCCATAGCTGGTCCTGTGGAGGCAATGAAGTACACTGTAGCTAACCTGAATGATGTCAAGGACAACCCCGAGTACGGGGTCGACAATACCGAGGAGGCATTGGCTTGGCTGGAGAAGAAATTCGCTGCAGGCCAGCAGAAGGAGTACAGGGAGTCGAGAATCCAGAACCTCCTTGACAAAGAGCTCCTGCCCCACTTGGGATCCGATGATGAGGTAAGGACCAAGAAGGCGATATTCCTTGGAAGGATAGTTCGCCAGGTTCTTGAGATGGCTATAACAAATAGGGATCCAAATGACAAGGACCACTACGCGAACAAGAGGGTGCGCCTAGCAGGAGACCTGATGGAAGACCTGTTCAGAGTCGGAGTGCAGGGACTCGCTAGGGATCTGAAGTACCAACTTGAGAGGCATCACAACAGGAAGAGAGAACTCAAGATAAATTCCTGCCTTAGGCCCGATGTCCTGACTTCCAAGATTATGCACGCTTTGGCTACAGGAAACTGGGTCGGCGGAAGATCGGGCGTGAGCCAGCTTTTGGATAGGACGACTTACTTGGCTTCGCTCTCACACATGCGCAGGGTCACCAGCCCACTAGTTAGAAGCCAACCCCACTTCGAGGCGAGGGATCTGCATCCGACTCATTGGGGCAGACTCTGCCCCAACGAGACTCCCGAGGGGCAAAACTGCGGACTCGTCAAGAACGCAGCACAGATGATCGATGTTTCGGAAGAAGTTCCCGAGTCAGATGTGAAGGAACTCCTCGTTGAGGCAGGAGTTGACCCGAGCCCAGAGGGCTGGGCCGACGGTTCTAGGATACACGTAAATGGCGATATCTTCGGACTACACAAGAGGCCGAACAAGCTAGTCTCCCAATTCAAGCGCCGACGCAGATCAGGAAGAATCAGGCCCGAGGTCAGTATAAGGCACGACACAGAGAACAGGGACGTGTACATCAATACCGACAGGGGCCGAATTATGCGGCCACTTCTGGTATTGGAGGAAGGTACCCTGACACTCTCGAAATTCCACTTGGAAGGACTCGAGTCTGGAGAGATAACCTTCTCGGACTTGGTTTCGTCAGGAGTCGTTGAATGGGTTGATGCAGAGGAGGAGGAAGACCTTCTGGTGGCACCAAGACCCTTCGATCTCCCAGAGGTTTCACCTAAGAATAAGCGCCCTATGGATCCGTCAAAGGTAAAGTGGCTGAACCTCGGTGTCGAGGAGATTTCCAAAGCCAAACTCTCTGTAGAGGTGAAATTACCAGATGGTACTGCAGTTACCGAGAAGTTCTCAGTCCCCTTGAATTACCATCAGGACGACGTAGAGACCCTCAGGAAGAAGGAGAAGAAGGGCAATACAGTTCTTGTATACACCCATGTTGAGATTGACCCCCAGCTCATTCTGGGCGTTTGTGCAGCATTGGTCCCATACCCGGAACACAACTCCACACCAAGAGTCACTGGAGGGACAGCAATGGTGAAACAGAGCCTAGGTCTACCGAGTGCGAACTACAGGCTAAGGCCCGATACAAGAGCCCACATAATGCACTATCCTCAGAGATCCCTCGTTGGGACACGTGCAATGGACACTACCAACTTCAACAGTAGGCCAGGTGGCCAGAATTTGGTCGTTGCAATAATGAGCCACCATGGTTACAATATGCAGGACGCTGTTGTCATGAACAAAGCCTCGATTGAGAGGGCATTGGGACGGTCTACCTTCATACGCACATACAACGCCGAGAATCGCAGATTCCCCGGTGGTCAGGAAGAGAGGATTGAGGTTCCCGGGACAGGTCTCGACGAAATTAAGGGCATGAAATCATTCGATAGTTACTCTCATTTGGAGAGGGACGGACTGCCTGTTCCAGAAGAGTTCCTGACAAGTGGCGGTTCCGATTCAGCCGTACTGGTCGGAAAGACTAGCCCCCCCAGATTCCTAGAAGAGGCACATGGAGCATTCCTTCAGGCACAGGAAAGGAGAGAGTCATCGATGATGGTCCGCCATGGGGAATATGGATGGGTCGATAACGTGTTTGTCACAGAATCATTGGACTCTGGCAGGTTGGTAAGAATCACCCTAAGGACAAACAAGATTCCAGAACTAGGCGACAAGTTCGCTAGTAGGCACGGTCAGAAGGGAATCATCGGAAGGATAGTTGAGGAGTCTGATATGCCTTTCACAGCCGATGGAGTAGTCCCTGACCTAATCATCAATCCCCACGCCATCCCGTCTCGGATGACCGTGGCCCACGTCCTCGAGATGATCGGTGGAAAGGTTGGTGCCATGGAAGCCAGGAGGGTCGATGGAACCGCATTCACTGGGGAGAAGGAGGAGTCTCTAAGATCTGGACTTCTAAGAAATGGATTTAACCACACGGGAAGGGAGAATATGATTAGCGGAGAGACAGGGGAAGAATACCCTGCGGAGGTTTTCGTGGGAGTGATTTACTACCAGAGGCTCCACCACTTGGTAAGCAGCAAGCTCCATGCCAGAAGTAGAGGAAGGGTCCAGATTCTTACAAGGCAACCAACTGAGGGAAGAGCCCGACAAGGAGGCCTCAGGTTCGGTGAGATGGAAAGGGATTGCCTGATTTCCCATGGCGCGTCCATGGTGATCAAGGACAGGCTTCTGGATGAATCCGACGGCTGGCCACTGATGGTGTGCAACACGCCCAGGTGTGGGCATATCGCATACTACGACTGGAAGAGGCGGACTACAGTCTGCCCCTCCTGTGGTGACAGGGCGGATGTCCACTCTGTGCAGACTTCATACGCGTTCAAACTACTTCTCGATGAGATGAAGAGTTTGGGAGTCGCTATGAGACTAGAACTGGAGGACCGAAGATGAGTGCTAGAAATGCAGCAAAGATCCCAAAGAGGATTGAGGCGATTAAGTTCACGCTGATGGATCCAAATGAAATTAGGAAAATGTCCTCAGTAGAGGTGAAAACTGCTGACACCTACAAAGACGACGGGCACCCGTACAAGCAAGGACTAATGGATCCTAAGATGGGTGTTATAGACCCGGGTGTGAGATGTGAGACTTGCGGAAACAAGCACGACGAGTGCCCCAGTCACTTTGGGCATATCGCATTAGAACTGCCAGTAATGCACATCGGTTTCACCAATCTAATCAAGACTTCTCTGAAGTCCACATGCAACACATGCAGTAAGATACTCCTCCACGACAAACCGGAAACCCACCCCGTGGATCCAGAAAAGTCGGAGCAGAACTATTATGAGGAGAGAGTAAAGGATGTAATGATCAAGCACGGCGTCGGATCTTCCGAATTCAAGAATGTCATCAAAGACATAGAGAAGGAGTGTTCCAGCAAGAAGAGGGCAATTTGCATGCACTGCGGTAGCGAACAGGGCAAGATCATACTGGACAAGCCATCGACATTCAAGGAGAAGAAAGAGAACAAGGGCGAGCATAAGCTCAATGCCCGAGACATCAGGGAGTGGCTGGAAAGGATTCCGGACGAACATCTCATTTTCCTCGGTATGGACAAGGATGCAGCAAGGCCAGAGTGGATCATAATGAAAGTACTCCCAGTCCCGCCAATAACAGTAAGGCCATCCATCACTCTGGACAGTGGGGATAGATCCGAAGATGACTTGACCCACAAGTTGGTTGACGTGCTTAGGATTAACCAGCGCCTCAGGGAGAACAGAGACGCAGGCGCTCCCCAGTTGATTGTAGAGGACCTATGGGAGTTGCTGCAGTATCACTGCACCACATACTTCGATAACCAAACCAGTGGAATACCACCTGCAAGACACAGGTCAGGTAGGCCATTGAAGACCCTAGCACAGAGACTCAAGGGCAAGGAGGGCCGATTCAGGAGCAACCTCTCAGGAAAGAGAGTGAACTTCTGTGCACGAACCGTGATTAGTCCCGATCCAAACTTGGGGATCAATGAAGTCGGAATACCTACTCAGACGGCCAAGGAGCTCACTGTGCCTATTCGTGTCACGAGTAGGAATAGGGAGCAATTGAGGCAGATGATTCTACGTGGCCCAGATGTTCACCCTGGTGTCAATTACATCATCAGAGGAGACAAGTTCAGAGTCAGGATTACTGATCGAACGAAGTTCATCTGGTCGGGCTTCAGGTGCCTAAACCCAGAGTGCCACTCTGGTAGTGAAGATGAGCCATATACTGGATACAGGCCTGACTTGAATGAAGTACTGCCTGCACCAAATTTCCTGCCAGGCCTTGAACTAATGAGGCAAATGAGGAGAAACTCAATTGGGGATCTGGAGGAGGAATGGGGTGTCGATCTGGACTCGACCCTTAGGAACCTTAGGGGCGAGGACGAGAGAGGACTCCCCCTTCCCGATGGCGATCAACGCGCCACTATTCACCAGAGGTGGAAGTGGGAGATGGATCATCCCGGAGAATACCTGCCTGATCATCTAGAGGCTAAATGCCCTCATTGTGGTAGCCCAGAAATAGAGGATGACTACGGTAACGCATACAGTACTGACGTCGAGGACAGGCTCAGCACTCACGACTTGGATGGGAATCCCAAGCCCGGTGTAATAGTGGAGCGTCACTTGATTGACGGCGATGTCGCCCTCTTCAACAGACAACCATCCCTTCACAGGATGTCAATGATGGTTCACGAGGTCAGGGTCATGCCTGGTAAGACCTTCAGATTCAACCTAGCGGACTGTACACCCTACAATGCCGATTTCGACGGTGATGAGATGAACCTCCACGTCATCCAGAGCGAAGAGGCGAGAGCAGAGGCGAAGATTCTGATGAGGGTCCAAGAGCACATTATTACTCCAAGGTACGGTGGAAGCGTAATTGGTGGAATACACGACCACATTTCAGGAGCCTACTTACTTACTCATGGCAATAGGGTCCTGCCTAAGAATCTGGTAATGCAGGTCCTAGGCGATACAAACTGGGATGGGGAGCTACCTCCAGAGGTGGAGGAGAATGGAGTGGTCGGATACAGAGGATGCGACGTCCTTAGCCTAATTGTACCAGAAGGCTTCAACTTGGACTACATCAGTAGAATCGGCGATAACGTGAAGGTCACCAAGGGAGACGTTTCGGGAACCATCGACAAGAGGGGAATCGGCGCTGAGGACGGAAGGCTGCTGGATGCCGTGGTCCACACACACGGCCCGGACGCCGGTGCTGAATTCCTAGACAGGATGACCAGGATGACAATTTCCATATGCACTTCGATGGGATTCACCACGGGAATTGACGACGAAGACCTCCCTCCAGAGGCGAAGTCAGAGATTGTCAAGATCAACAAGAATGGAAGCGATGCCGTGGATGAAGAGCTAGCGAAGTTTGGGAAGGATGGAAGGAAGTATGAGTCGAGACCCGGAAGGACTCCTATGGAGACCTTGGAGGAGAACATATTGATGATTCTGGACGAGGCCAAAACCGAATCAGGAAACATAGCGAAGTCATACCTAGGCTCCGACAACGCGGCTGTCATGATGGCAACCTCCGGGGCCAGGGGATCAATGGACAACCTAGCAATGATGGCGGGTTCAATAGGCCAGCCAAAGGTAAGGGGCAAGCGTCTAGAAAGAGGCTATCAGGATCGAGTATTGTCGCACTTCCCTCGAAATGCCAAGGGCGCCCAAGAGAAAGGCTTCGTCGGCTCATCCTTCAAGAGGGGTCTGGAACCGACTGAATTCTTCATGCTCTCAGTATCTGGAAGGGAGTCGTTAGTCGACACCGCGGTCCGAACAGCAAAGTCCGGATACATGCAAAGAAGGCTGATCAATGCCATGGACGACTTGAAGGTCGCGAACGATGGCATGGGCTCAGTTAGGAACACTGCTAACAGGATCATCCAGTTCGAATATGGGGAGGATGGAGTCGATCCAGCGCGTAGCAGGGGGGGAAGTCCATTCGATGTTTCCCAGGTTCTGGACGATGCATTGGGAGGTGCTAACTGATGGTAGTCAAGAGTGCAACAAAGAAGAAACTGATGGATCTCCAGATAGATGAGGAATACGCTCACAAACTGGCGGATGATAGGAAGTGGGACGATGTCAAGGTCCTCACCGCAGGACAAATAGCTCAGATATGCGGGATCGACTCAGGGACCGCTCAGAGAATACACGATCTGATGGCTGCGTCTTCCAAGTCATCCAGGGCCGCCGCCTCGACAGAGAAGACCGTCGTACGCAGAAAGTCCGCCGCTTCACGTCGAAGGCGCAAGTCGATGATGCCACTGCAGACCTATGATCCGGAAACAAAGATGGTACAGGTAATGAGGGACATCGATCACCATGACGAAATCTACGTACAACTCGCCTCCGCCTGCGAGGGAGAAGGACTCGTCCTGACCCCTAGGATGCTCACAGATCTAACTGTGGGAATAAGATCCCGCGGAGACTCCAAGATTACCGCTGCAAAGGCAAGGAAGGTCATTCAGTCCGCGAGGTCATCTCTCAACAGTTCCAAAGCAGATCCCCACGAGGCCGTGGGCATCACCACTGCCCAGTCAATCGGGGAACCCGGCACGCAAATGACCATGAGAACATTCCACTATGCGGGTGTTGCTACGGTTAACGTGACACAGGGCCTTCCAAGGATCATTGAAATTGTCGATGCCCGTAAGGTTCCCAATACCCCTACAATGAGAATCTTCCTTGATGAATTCAATTCCAAAGGCAAGCCCCTGCGCACGAATGAGAAGTTAGTCAGGGGAATCGCCGCCGGACTAGAGGCAACAAAAACCAGCGACATAGCTAATATCGATGTCGAGGTAGCCCAGCGTTACCTTAGCCTGAAACTAAACAACTCCAACATGCGACTGAAGAATATGAATGGTGCCGAAGTGAGGGACAAGCTGCAGAGGGCCCTCAGGTTGTTCATCCAGGCCGACTCAGATGATAAGCCGAAGGAACTGAAGATAATTCCAGGCGTCTCCAAGGAGGAAGACCTGGAGACACTTGACACAGATCCGACGACATACACGGACCTTTTGCAACTAGAAGACAAGATAAAGAAACTTCAGTTGAAGGGAATCAGAGGCATAGAGAGGGCAAACGTCCAGGCCGGTGAGAATGGGGAGTACTACATCTCGACTATAGGATCAAACCTTGCCAAGGTGAGTGAATTCGCAGGCGTAGATCGCGGAAGGACTTACACAAACAACATCAACGAGATTCACTCGTACCTTGGAATAGAGGCAGCAAGGCAGGCAATAATCAATGAGATGAGCGACACTCTCGAAGGAGCAGGATTGGATGTCGATGTCAGACATCTTCTGATGGTCTCTGACGTTATGACTAGCGAAGGCGAAGTAAGGGCGATTGGGAGGCACGGAGTAAGCGGTACAAAGCACAGCATATTGGCTCGCTCGGCCTTCGAGGTTACCGTTACCCACTTGCTCAGAGCAGGAATAATTGGTGAGAGAGATGAACTTAGGGGAGTTACTGAGAATATTGTTGTAGGGCAGCCAATAGCACTTGGAACGGGTAGCGTGGACTTGTTCTACATACCAGATGAGGCATAGGATAGGAGGAATCAAGATGGACTTGGCTAGAAATCTTAAGCAGAGCTTGAACACCGGAAAAATCGTATTCGGCCAGAGAGAGACCATGGGCGCATGCGTTAAGGGAGAGGCTAGATTGGTAATCGTGGCCGCGAATTGCCCCGAGAAGTTCATTGAAAATATCTCTGAGAGTCATCCTGGGATGACAGTGCACAGAGTCAACCTAGTAAACAGGCAACTAGGTGCCGCTTGTGCAAAACCATTCCCAGTCAGCGCCCTATGTGTAGTCGATCCGGGCCAGAGTGATTTGCTATCATTGCAATCAAATCTCTAACCGGGCCCCCCAATAGCCGTAGTTTATTGCTACTGCCGATTAACTCATACGGTATTGTTCAAGCGTGCTACCCCTCCCTAACACCATGGAGGACGCAGTCCGCGCCCTACTCTCATCTAGAGGGGTGAGGCTGGAAGCCCCCGCTGAAATGATAGAAATTCCAGAATTTATTCTGCTGGGAATTGCCGAGAAGGCCCCTGAGATTGGTGGCGTAATATCAGAAACTAATGTGCATGTGTGGCATATCGAGTCAGGAATGATGCCGTTGACGAGAGCTGATTTTGAAAGGTGGTGCGTAGATGCTCCCATTGGGAAAAACTGGATACTCAGTGAGAGAGAACTGCCCGATTCTTGTCAGGACGACGCCCCCTATGGCGTCGATCTGGTAATTTGGGGCCCAGAGGTTTTATCCAGATGGATTGGAGATGCAGTAATTTCAGGTGAGCTTGTGGCTAGAGCACCAACCACCGAGCCAGAGGAAAAAACAGAACATCCTTCCGATTTAGAAGGGGATCACGATGAGTACCCCCTCGTAGTGCCTGCAATAGTGAGCCTCGACTCATGGCTCATACAGTCAGGTCGACAAGGATCTGTGACCTCACCAGTTCTTCTCAAAGCGGCACTTTGGAAAATAAGCGGTCTTCTAATCGGTCCAGATGGTGAAGAATTAAATTCCAATTGGGAAGTAATCGAGGATCCATGGGCATCCTCAGCGAGCATTAATGAGGCGACACTAGACGACAATAATATACGAATTAGGACCATCGATCCTCCAAGCTCAATGTGGAGGGGGGAATCCTCACTTGTGAGGGAGTTGCCATCTATTCTGGATAGAAAAATTCAGGGTGGCGACGAGTCGAAAGATGGGCCAGTTAGGAGCATCATGTTGCAATGGTGGAGAGCAGACATCGCTTCATTAAAGAAATCTCGAGTATTCATTGGAATACCTGGGTGGATTGTAGAGACGCCAGGAAGGGAAAGGGTGTTATTACACAGTGGCAATGGTAGAACTTATCCTTTCAGTTAGTTTCTCTGGAGGGCCATTAGTTCGTCAGTTGACAATGTGTCTCCTGACATCAGTCTGGACATCAAGTCTGTAACTTCGGTCTTGCTTTCCCCGTCTGCATATCCTCCTTCTCTGGCGTCAATGGCCTTAACGAGGTCTTGCATTGAGTGAATGCACCTTAGTGAAACAATATACAGATTGTGAAGAGCGTCTGCTTCCTTTTTCGACTTTGTAAGGCCTGAGTGCGCAGAGTTGGCACGCTCCCTCAACCTGTCAACTTCATCAGACAACTCTACCATCAGATCGTGCGCTTCCTGGGCTTCTGAAACTGCCCCCTCAACCTTGTTATGAGCAGCTTCCTGCTGCCTTTCAGCATCTCTAACCTTTGTTTTGAGTTCGCCTAAACCGCCACTAGTTTTGTTCTTCTCCAGGGCTACATCCAATTCTTGCTTCATCCTTTTCATTTCTCTGAAGAACTTCTTTTCACTCGCTCCAGTGAAACCACCTCTCTCATATTTCCGTTCTAGAGCATCCATATTGGCCTTGATCTTTGAGGGCGGGGGGCCGGAAGGTCCTTTCTCATGTTTCCCACTTTCTTCAGCCTCTGCCAACTTAGATCTGAGTTCGGTTCTTACGATTTTCAATTCATCAGACCTTTCTGCCCTAAAGATCTTCAATTCCTTTACCTTGGAGTTCGCCAAATCTCTAACTTCTTTCTGACTCCGAACTTCGGAAATCAGCTCTTTGACTTGGCGATTAACTTCATTCCTGCTGTCCAGATAAGTTCTAACTTTGGCATTGAACTCATCTCTGACTTCCTTTCTGCCATCTAGATCTGACTCCATAGATTGGCGTAAAGGATGGAACAACTCACGTATTTCCGAGTATTCCACAGTATTTCCTCCATATTACCGAAATTGGGGCTCCATATAAGGCCATAGCAGGAGTCGTTCTCTAATCCTCTCTCTTACTGGCGAGGTTTCCTTTTCTTGGGCCTCTCCTGGAAACCCCCAAGCGTCTCTTCTTTCGGCCGGGCTGCCTCGAGTCGGACTTATCCGCCCTCGATTCCGATTCCGGCGAAGCAAGCTCAGAAAGGCTCCCTGCACCCAACAAGGCATCTAGTTCAATGGTGCTAAGCGTCCCTCCCGATTTCGCCTTGTCCTTTATCTCTGAGAAACGCACCTTTCTATTCCTTCCGCCCGTTATTCTCCGGTAAGCCTTCACCCTTCCAAGCTCTTTCCTGAGTCCCTTTCTTTCACGGTCAATACGGTCAAGATTTTTGTCAATCTTCGAAATCCTATTGCTAGTTTTTCTGACCTCTTTTCTTGAAATTCCATCAGTATCAAAACCAGAATCCTCAGAGGCCTTACTAGTCACGGCTTTGTGGTCTTTCTTGCCCTCGTCTAGTTTAGAAGTGAGCTCCTTCATTTTTTTAACACTGCTGACATATTCGGAATGGGCGGCCTCTGACTCCGCCTTCATTACTATGGAGGCCTGAATCTCAAAGAACCTCCTGAATGCATCCAACTCCCTTGGTAGTGTTGGGACAGCTGTTAGGTCATTGTCAATTGTTGTCAGCCTCCTGTGTGTCTCAGAGAGCCACTCTTGCAGGACATCTACAGGAGGTGGGATAAGCACGTTTACCCGGTCCCTTCTCGACCTGGATATGTCTGCCGTCTTCCTGATTTCGTGGAACTTTCTAAGTAAAACCCTCCTTTCCGAATTGGCTCCCTCAATTTGGCCTACCGCTCCACGGAGTATCTTGACTTGGCTCACCAAATCTGAACGCTCTTCCCTGAGGTCCCCTTTCTCTCTCTCCAATGAACGAACCCGCCTTTCTAGGTTACCGAACATTTCCTGTAATTCATGGCCATCCAATTCCTCTAGATCTTCAAAGGAGAATGACTCCGTTGATTCACTCATTCCTCTTCCTCCACTCGAATCTTGGGCTTCTTCTTCCTGGAGAATGATGAGGCCCCTCCTGACATCACTCTGTGCATGTCCACCAAGAGATCGTCATGTCCCGAACCTATCTCCCCAAATCCCTCATCTAGTCGTCGCTCCCAATGCTCAATAGCTCTAGATGACTGAGACAACAACTCTTTGGCCCTGTCCAACTGTCTGCGCACATCCCTAATTTCACCTTGGAGAATAGTCTTCTTCTCGTAAAGCGGCTGTGCTTTCTTTACCGTGTCCAGCATCTTGGTATGCGCCTTCTCCGACTCTCTGAAATTCTCCACCATCTCTCTCCTGGCTTCCACATACTTAGCCATCTCTGGATTTGCAATTTTACGTTCTTTCAGCCATTTCTCATTCTGCTCAATCAGTCGTTTCCTCCTAGTGATGAGCTTCCCTTCCGACTTGTGATCAAGTGCGGATGTCTCGATTTGAGACTCAATTTCCCCAAGTTCCTCGAACAGCTTTTCTTTCTTCCAGTCCGGGTCAAGATTGACCATTCCCCCCGATTCAGAAAGACTGTCGCCATATTTTCTAACTGTAGCCAGTAATTCTCTAGCCTCCTTCTGACGTGAATTCCTCTCAATTTTCAATTCTGAGACAGTTTCATTGGCCAATTTATGCGAATTGACGGCTCTTTCAACTTTGGGAGAAAGAGAGTCCTCTTCCGCCTCAAGGTTCCTGATGACCCCGGGAAGTTGTTCATCAAGGACTTTCCATCTGGTCAGCAGACCATTGGCGAGCTCCTCGGGTTTGACCCTCAATAGTCCCTCGATGTCCATATGCATCCGGGCCAGCCGGGACAGTCGGTTAAAGGTCACTATGTGACCTTGACAGGGGTTTGATTGATACGGCCCCTTTTCTGAGCCAATACTATGAGGGAGGAGCCAGAGAGATACATTTCCAGCCCCCTTGGCACAATATTGTTTGCTTTATTGACCGCATCACTATTCTGTTTCGGCCCAGTTTGTGGATTAGTGGGTCAAAACCACGATCCCCTATCAAATCCGACTGTTTTTTCATCTGTCCACTCAAATGACTCGGCTCCAGCTTCCTTCACACCAGCCGGTTCCGCAGATGTGGCAATAGTGGGTGAGCCAGCACATGTGGGGGACTCACTAACGGCCTCGATTCTAGTCCACAATCAAGGAAACTCATCAGGAGAGGCTTCAATGGCCCTTTACTCGCAGAATTGGACTACCAATGTTTCTGGGGAAAGCGTCACAATTAGCCCCGGCTCCAGTAGGGAGGTTTCTACTACATTTTTTCTGAATCAGTCTGGACACATCGAGATAGAGTGGGAAATATTGAGCCCAGGTAATATGGTCAGTGAAGAACTATCGGGAACCCTGTTGATCGAGTCACTTCCACCTCAGACACTCGGTATCATCATCTCCAGTGAGATCTGGACTCTCTCAGATGGCCTTCATGTGGGAATATCTGTGCTACTCTCAGATGGCCCATCCAGAGATGTCGAGATAGTCGCTGAGTTGCATGATATGGGTGTGCCCAGAGGCACCCAAGTTCACTCCGCCACCCTTTCTCACGGCATCAGGGATCTCTCATTCTCCTTCGGAAATCCGGATGCCGACTCAATCAAATTCTCGATTGTTCCAGATGGCTGGACAACATTTTCTGACACGGACATCGAATATCAGTTGTCAGTTCCCATTGTTTCACCTTCTGTTTCCTCCTGCTCAACCATGCCAGAAATAGCAATACCAGGACAGTCACTTGTTATTGACTGCATCATTGGAAACTCGGGAAATTCAGAATCTCTCGAAGGCACAATTTCGGCATCTAGGCAGTCTGACGGACTCATCCTGAGCAGCGACCAGTCACTGCCTATTTCTGCTGGAAGCGAATCCAGTTATTCACTGACTATTCCGATGTGGCCAGACGAGGGCGATTCAATAGTCGAAGTAATGTGGATCTCAGGGGATTACTCCGCTATCCAAAGCATCCAGATACAGACCAGGGAGCCGCCACCAGACTCTTTCTCTTTGCCGTTTGATACATCTGCTGCATTACTGGGGTCAGTTATCGGATTAGTAGTGGTAATGGTTGTTCTAGCATTGTGGAGAGTAATTTCAGAGAAAACACCCACAACCGAGTCGGATGGAACATTTCAGATTCGCAGGGAATCCCGAATTGAGAGGAGGTTGGAGATTCAGAAAAGGGAGGTTCCCTGCCCCTCATGCAATCAAAAGCTCAGTGTTCCGGCAAGCCATGTCGGGGCCGTTAAATGCCCTTCTTGCACCACCCAATTCAGAGTCGGCGAAGAAGAAGCCGGAGATATCGAAAACAATCTAGGCGATAACGCCAACAGTGATCCATACGAAGAATCCTCGCAACCCGAAAAATCAACTGAAATCCAAAACTCAAGATCATCAGGGGAAATCCTAAGTTGCCCTTCCTGTGAACAGAGGTTGAAAGTACCTATAGAAAAGAGGCCTGTGATGTCCAGATGTCCTGCATGTAGGGCTGAATTCATGGCACTGAATGAGGGGGATCCCCAATGATCGAGTTGAGTGAGTTTGAGGAAATGTACTTGAAGAGAATGTTCGAGTTCTATGACTCAACACCAGACGCCATTCTAAAAACAACACAATTAGCTGAAATGCTATCTGTGAGTCCTGCATCTGTTTCTGAGATGATTCAGAGGCTCGCTTCCAGAGATTTAGTCACTCACATCCCATACAAGGGCTCTAGGCTAACCCTCCTAGGCTTTCAACAGGCTGCCAGAGTCAAGAGGAGGGAGTGTCTGCTGGAGATACTTCTATCAGATGTCATTGGCTATTCCGGAGATATCAATGAAGCAGCTTGTAAGATGGAACATGACATGGGCCCAGAGTTAGAATCTGCCATAGACAGGATGCTTGGATATCCCGAATTCACTCCATCGGGAAAGAGAATACCATTAATCGAGAGATCCGTGGAAACATCCAGGGGGGGCCTGCTACTGCCAATCCAAAATATCCCGCATGGGTCCGAATCAGTAGTTGAAATTATAGCCCTCGACTCAACAGATAGAAGGACATTGGAAGACCTCGGCATAACTATCGGTTCTGTGATAATTACATCAGAGTCTGGGATTTTGTGCAATGGCTCCCCAATTGAAATGGCTGAGTCTATTTCGAAGAAGATACTTGCAAGAGTCAGGGGGGATGGGATTGATTGATGAAGAAACTCTGGATAGTCTGGCGGATGAGATTAGCGATCTCCCGCCTCCTGCTCCAAAATTAGAAGCCCAGAAAAATACACAAGCCATTGGCAATTTTGACTGGAAGGAAAGTACTCTTAGGAATAGGGAGAGCTCCCTGATCACATTAGACAGGGTGCTTGTCAGCGGTGGAGCTAGATTGATCCTACTACTCCCACTTTTCGCAGTAGTGCTTTTCGGAGTAGCACAGTCATACGGACAGACTGACAATCAGTGGTGGGATGACCACCTTAGGGAAGCATCTGGGGGGCTGAGCCTTGTTACTGCAACCCACGCACTAACCCTGCTGATAATTATCGCAGATATCGCACTACTTTCCTCATTGCTCAGGATGATGTCATATTCCCGCTCAATTTTCCATCTTGAGGCAGAGTCACTGACCTCATCGGGAATCACTTTCAGAAGCTCTCATGGTTACGCAGAGATGAGGGCCACAATAGATGGCTCAATACGCCAAATCACCGCAACCTCCTCCTTGATGATAATCTCAGGAGTCCTTCTTGGGACTAGCCTCTGGCTATCCAGTGGGGAATCTGGAATGCCAGTATTGATCTCACTATCTACTGGCTCACTCCTTGCAGGTCACGGTGTCCATCTAATTTCCCACCGATCCAGATTCAATGCTTCAGAGCCATGGGGGATGCTAGAGGCATTCTCACCCCCAATACACCCTGCTCTTCTCAATAGGCCATTCAATGATGTCATCAAGGCACACATCGACCCACTACTGAATATCAGAATTTCCGAGTATCTTAGAACTGTCGGAGGGGGCCTAAAGGAAGGGGTAGAAATCTCCGAACTACAGGAGTCTCTACTCCACCTCCTGCATTTACGCAGATCTTCCCTGATTTCAGAGTCCGAGTTCAAAGACTCATTGGGTGCGATGGTAGAGGAATCGTCTATCGACGGACTATTCAACCACTCAGAACTAGGCGAGGAGACATGGGATAGGCTGTTGATGCACGCAAGGAGTGAATGCAAGCCATTCTTCAGGCTCTATGATAGGATGAGGATGAGAAGGGGCCTGAGTAAGTCCGATGGTGGGTTCTGGTTCGATGTAGACATGGAAAATCTAGTCGTCGGCCAAGCCAACCTCTTCGCCTTCGTCCTAAATAGGGGGGAAGAGCCCCGAGACTTATTCTTGAAGATCCAGACTCCCGATTTCAAACCCAATGAATGCGTCTACAAGCTGAGGTCAATACCACTCTCACACTCATTTGACCCTATGGCACCGACTTCACTTTCTCACGAGATGCAGGAAATGATTAATCACACTGGCATTGTATGGCAAAGCCTGCTTTCTTCAATAAAGGGAGAGGCCACAGTCACAGTAAGGCTGGAGGACGACTCCGGCAATCTCATTTCTGGAAGAGTTCTGAATGTGCAGGTGGGAAATGACCTGATTACTAGGGTCAGGAGAACAGTCGGCGCCATGTTCATGGCCGGCGCCGCAATAGTTGTCTTGTCACCAATTATCCCATTTGCCACTTCTCTACTAGGATTTTGACATATAGTTCCATTCAATAGTGAGCCCCACTTCGACGACCCATGCAGAGTGATGAGAGCGGTCCAGACGATGACCTTAGGACCAGACTCCATGCCATGGAGACAAGACTGAGGAGGATGAGGGATCAGAGGGCGGCCCACAACGAATCAGCAAGAAGGGCCGCTGACTCAAGAAATTCAGTTCAGGAACAGGGAAGGGAACTTAGATCCTCAATCGAAGAGAAACTAACCGAACAGAAGGAAGTCAGATCCAGGGCCAAGGCTCACCAGAATCAGAGAGACGCAATCCAATCAAGGATCAGAGAAATTATCTCAAACAAGAGGGGGAAGAAGGGAGATGAGGGCAAGGCCAAGACAGGTGTAGTTGCACTATCAGAGACAATTGCAAAGATTAGCAGTATTGAAAATAGACTGATGACCGATGGTACACTCACCCTCAAGGCTGAGAATAGAATTCTTAGAGAGCTGAAATCACTAATCGCCAGAAGGGATGAGCTTTTGCCTGCGGCCGCCGAATTCGAGAGTATAAAGATCGATTTGGGGGATCTCGAAAGCACAATCCAGTCACTTAAGGCGGAGGCGGACGCCCAACACAAGGCAATGACAGATGCACACAAGGAGGCGGATGGAATTTGGGAAGAGGTAAAGCCCATGCTTGAAGAGAGGGACTTCCTGAGGTCCGAGGGAGACAGACTCCATTCCATTTTCGTGGAGTCACGAGAATCGGCAAACAACGTTCACTCGGAAATTGAGGTACTCCTTGAGGAAGTCAATGAAGCCAGAGACGAAATGAAGGCCAGAAGGGAAGAGAGGGAGAGGGTAATCAAGGATCATAACCAATCGGTAAAAGACGCCCTGAAGACCCCAGATGAAGACGAAGAATTGGCAGAATCCCTTACAGAAAAACTCCTCAGTCAGGGAAACCTTACCCTTGGTGGATCAATGTCAGGGGACGCACAAGGTTCCCCTGCTGCCACTGAGGTCAAACCAGGTCGCAGGAGGATCAGAAAACTCAAGTCATTCAGAGGAAGGGGTAAGTGACTACCATCCTCTATCTTCCAGCCTAACTTCTAGTGATTCTATTTCCAGGCCCGGCATTGCATCTCCGACCATTTTACAGGCCTCAACTACTACTGAGGGATCTTCGAAGTGATGTGTGGCCATAACTATGGCTTCTGCTGTGTTCGTTGGATCCGAGCTCTTGAAGATACCAGAACCAACGAAGATTCCATCCATTCCATGACTCATCATAAGTGCAGCATCAGCAGGAGTGGCTATTCCACCTGCCGAGAATGTCACAACTGGAAGTCTGCCAATACTACAGACTTCCTCTAGAACAGAAGACACCTCACCCCTGAGGTCACCAATTTTCCCAAACGGCGTATCGGAGGAACCGATATTGAAGTCTGACGCCCCATCCATCCTCTGGTACCCCCTCATGATAATTTCAACCATTTCTTCTCTCCCAGAGTCTCCAGAATCTATTGCATGAGAAATTTCTGATTTTACCAGTCTTGCATGTTGAACTGCACTTACTATGTTCCCAGTCCCAGCTTCTCCCTTGGTGCGAATCATCGCCGCTCCCTCAGCAATCCTTCTTACTGCCTCTCCTAGACTCGTGCATCCGCATACAAAGGGGATGGTGAAATCATTCTTCGCTATGTGGAAGAATGGATCTGCAGGAGTAAGAACTTCCGACTCATCTACCATATCGACACCAAGACTTTCCAGCACCCGGGCCTCTTCATCATGTCCGATTCTGGCTTTCGCCATTACGGGAATGCTGGTGGTTTCAATAATCTCACTAATCATGTCTGGATGGCTCATCCGAGCTACTCCCCCCATGGAGCGAATGTCCGCAGGAACCCTCTCCAAAGCCATTACCGATACTGCCCCTGCGTCTTCGGCTATGTGGGCTTGTTCGGGAGTAACCACATCCATCACTACCCCGCCTTCTTGCATTTTCGCAAAACCCCTCTTGAGAAGCTCTGTTCCATGACGCATTCCACCAAGGTCGACTGTGCGTGCCATGCTAATCGCCCCGGGTCATTTCTTCATGAACCTATTTCCTGCCCATTAGGTCGTAAAAGGCCCTACGCCAGCACGGGTGAGTCGCCTTCTGCGAGAGGTAAGTCTACTGCTTCAACTTCATTCCTGTCAAGCCACTCTTCGAATTCATCGGGAAGATCCGTATCTGCAAAGATGGCCTCAACTGGGCATTCAGTTACGCATGCAGCACAGTCTATGCATTCATCTGGATCTATGACAAGATAAGAGTCCGCCTCCCTAAATGCCTCAACAGGACAAACCGCTACGCAGTCCTGATATTTGTGATCAACACAGGCACTCGTAACTACGTGCGTCATATATCTCATATTAGGCACGTCGAGGGAGACATTTGAACTCTTGCTCACACACAATCAGTATTCAGCTTTCTGAGCACAATTCGGAAATCATCCGAGAAACAACTACACTGGGTTCGTCTCCTGGATAAGCTTCGATCTTGAAGGTGCCCTTCACAGAGGATCTTCTACTTCCCGAATCGATAAGTGACACTATCCCTCTGCATAGGTCAGGAAGGGATATTCTAACATGCACAGTTTTGTCATCGTCAATCCTGTTTCCAACACCTCCCTCGAATATCTCATTAAGGGTCGAAACACCAAGTCTGCGGAACCAATCCTTGGCAATTTTCCTCTTTCCAGTTCTAATCATTGCAACATGCTGAGGCGAACCATGGAATGACCTGCCCCTTTCCCATGTGACTTCACAACAATCCCCAGTAAGCCAATGTATCGCTCCCTCAATCATTTCCAGGTCGTCCACTCCACTGGCATGAACCCTCCAAGTCGCATTCAGTAGGCCCATATGGGACCCCAGCAGCGCTATTTCTTGAAGCCTCGCAGGGAATGACATCTACCTTGCAGAGGCTTTGCTTCAAATAGTAAGGGTAGGTCGGCACGCCTAGCGAGCGGGGAAGCCCCCGAGGTACGAGGTTGTTGTCATGGCAAAGGGCGCAAAGGCAAGGGCAGCGGCACGTAGGCAGAAGGACAAGTGGAAGTCCAAGAGATGGTTCTCAATCAGAGCTCCTAGAAATCCCTGGTCATTCAGAGTTATCGGTGAGACCCTGGCCGAGGAGCCAGAGATGCTGATCGGGAGAAATTTCGAGATTATGCAGAATGAACTAGATGGGGATTTCTCGAAGATGCATGTGAAGATACGATTTAGGGTGGTGGATGTATTAGGTACGGACGCACTCACTGAGTTCATAGGTCACCAGATGATGCAAGACCACATCAGAAGGCAAATCCGTCGAGACAGGGGGAAAATTGACGACACTGTCGATGTTGTTACAGAAGACGGTTATTATGTCAGATTCAAGCCCCTGATTCTTACCAGAGAAAGGGCGAAGTCTAGTCAGAAGAACGAAATTAGGGCAATTGCTAGGAACATCATTCTGAAGACCGGAGCATCATCGACGTGGGTCGGTATGCAGAAGTCAGTCATGGATGGCGAATTAGAGGCTAAGATCAAGGAAGGAGCATCCAAGATTACCCCCATCAGGGCAGTAATGATCAGAAGGACGCAATTAATTCAATCCGGAGTAGTTGTTGATGATGGTCCAACATTGGAGGAGATTCACGCTCAGGAGAAGGCCGACGCTTCCGCCGTCGCCGAGGAATCCGATGTCTTGGCCGTCGCCGAGGCCTCAGCAGAGATTTCGGAGCCATCTGATGATGGGGTTGGTGATGAAGCTACTGAGGAAGGGGCCGACATTACACAGGAGCAAGATAATGACAGCTCCGAAGTTGACTACTCTTCTCTAAAGGTCGCGGAACTGAAGGAATTGCTCAAAGCTGCTGGAAAACCAGTTTCGGGCAAGAAGGCAGACCTAATAGCCCGACTTGAGGAGTGATATAATGGCCCGCATTGCGGTGCTATGCGGCACTGGAATGAGCGCACTCTCAGATGAGATGGCAGCTGCTTGGGAATCCAAAACTTCACACGTCAAAATCGATACTGACTGGGGGCAGGTTCCAGCAGTAATTGTCTCAACTGGTGCAGGTGATATCGTAATTATTGATAGGCATCATGGCGATGGCAAGTCTCGAACTCCCCCTCACATGATAGAACACAGAGCAAACGTGCAAGCGGCCGAAAGCTGCCAACCAGATATCATAATGAGCATCAACTCAGTAGGTTCGTTAATCGAGAATTTTCCTCCGGGCATTGTCGGAATATCGGGAGATGTGTTGGATCTTTCAATCAGACCATGGACTTTCCATGATGACAACGCAATTCACACTGATCGTACGTCTCCCTTTGACGGGAACGCCTCAGACGCATGTAAGGTGGCATTGTCGTCATCACAGGAGCACGTTCCAGACAATCTAATTGTCGCTCAGTGCATCGGACCACAATTCGAGAGTTCAGCGGAGATTGACGCTTTAGAGAAGCTTGGGGCGCAGGTAGTTGGAATGACTCTCGGACCTGAGTCAAGGCTGGTATCCGAAACAGGCGTTCCACACGTCGCACTTTCTTGCTCATCAAACTGGGCAGCAGGAAGGGAGCCAGGAGACCCATCAGCGAAGATAGATCACCATTCGGTTGACTCCATGGCATCATCCATGAGGGCGAGTATTTCGGAATGCCTGTTGGCAATACTCAACCTGTATGATTAACCGTCACTAAACGTTTTTCTGGAATCATGTTGATGTGTAACCCCTCACTCGTCAATGCATGGGCAGGAAGAAGAGCGTAGAAGATTGGATTTCAGTTGAGGGTGCTCCGATGCCTGACGGATCATGGTTGACGATGATGTCAAGGGTTGCATCCTTTCACCACAAGCACTCCTTTTCTTCGGAAGACAACCATGGTCATGACATGGGCTACAGAATAGCGTTGACAGTGGAGGAATTGGGAGAGCTATCCGCTGCAATTACCAAAGGCAAGCCCCATTCCGAGGCAGCCGAGGAGTTAGCCGACCTGTTGATTCTAATATTGGGCCATTCTCTAGCAATGGAAGTTGACTTGGAATCAGAATTTCACAAGAAGATGGACAAAATAATGGTAAGAAAGGCCAGAAGGGGTAATTTAGGAATTAGAGTTACTGAGTATGAATCAGAAGACTAACCCCTTGGCTCACACCATGGCAAGATAAATGCCCTATCCCCAAGTCGAAGCACTATGCGCACAGGTGCTGTAGTCATTGCGCTCTTGATGGTCACCACCACTATTTCGGGATGTATACATCTGGATGAAGGGCCCTCCGAGGTGAGCGATGAAGACGTTCCTGAACCACGATTCTTCGTCACGGGTCCTAGCGGACTCCCAGTCGATGTCCCTCCCTTGCCCCTAAGTTTCGTATTCAGTGACGTGGGAGAGACTGGTAAGGAGCCCAGTATTGGCATTACTTCGAGTGGTTGTATTTTCTTCATCGCCATGGAGAAAGTGATGAGATCCTGTGATCATGGCCAATCCTGGGAAGAGACGCAGGATCCCGTACAGTGCTCGCCTACAACCAGCGACCCTTATGGTTGGGTGGACCCAATCACGGATCGCATCTTCAACGTGCAGATGATTGGTCTTGAGACGTCATGGATATGTTGGAGTGATGATGATGGCGACTCTTGGCTAGGCAATCCACATGATTCAGGAACTACTCCAATCAATGATCACATCAAATTGGCAAGCGGCCCTTGGACCAGTGAAGGATATGGTGCGTTGGGACAATTCACTTCGAGCTTCTATGAAACTGCGGTATATTATTGCTACAATAAATTAGCAGGGATATTCTGCTTCACAAGTTTTGATGGGGGCGCTACCTTTGATGCTGGAGGACAGATCATCGGTCTCGCAACCACCAACGGAGGTCTGCATGGGGCGATTTCCACCGCTCCGGATGGCACGGTATACGTCACCCCCAGAGTAGAGACCCCGACAGTCATCGTTTCCAAGGACAACGGATTCTCATGGTTTCAGAGAACGATGGGAGAAGATGTTTCTACACCCTACCCTCGTAAGAATTCAGAAGTCTCGACAGATTCCGCCTCTAATGCATATCATGTATGGACAGGTGCTGATGAGGGAGTCTACATGTCTCGTTCAACCGATTCTGGTGAAACTTGGGAACAAGAGAGTATCCGAATATCTCCGGTTGAAGTCATCTCATCGGTATTTCCACAAACCGATGCTGGCGACCCAGGACGAATTGCAATAATGTACCTTGGAAGTGAGAATTCTGAGATGCTAAATCAATCAGATATCGATGGTAACCCTTGGGGGGGCAATGCCCACTATGCGCCGAACAATGTTACCTATCACCTCTACATTACCTACAGCCTCAACGCTTTGGACTCCAATCCTGTCTTCCACACCATGAGGGTGACTGACGATCCTGTACAGATGGGGAGTATATGCCTCAATAGCGGCGATTGCCGTGATATAGGCGGTTCAAACAGGAACCTTCTGGATTTCAATGACTTACATATCGACAGAGAAGGGCGCGTTTATGTTGCCTTTGCCGATGGTTGTACAGGTTCGTGTGCAACGAATAATAATTCCAGCGCAGAGGACTCCAGGGATGGTAGGGGTTCGGTCTACTACCTAGGAAGCGGCCCCAGCCTTTTCGAATCCGAGGGGAACTTAGCTGAATTCTTCGCCATCGACTGACCTAAAATCCCGGGGCAGGTATCCTGCGATCCAAAGGCTCAGAATGATACCTCCGATCTGCAGCATCAACCTAATCACATGCCCTGTTGGTGAAAGTGAAGCCCCATCGCCAAGCTCAACATCGAATACCCACATGTACAGATTGGCAGGATACAACAGCACTAGGAGTGCTGCACTAGCGTAACCGGAAACCTCTCTGGTTCTGGGAATGATGAGTCCAATCCCCACTAGGACCTCCACTACCCCACTCGCCAGAACCCAGAAAGTAGCAGAGCCCAGTACAGGTGGCACGATTGGCTCGAACCAACTTGTATCCGTGAAGTGCATTATTCCAACATATATGAAAAAGGCCCCACCAGCAGTAGACAGCACTCCGCGTAGGCCCATTCAAACCCTCTTCCATACGGAGTATGAAGATGGAAACTCGTCACCCGGTGAATCAGGGACTTCCATCACAGTCTCTTTCCAGAGACCTTTGTCCCATGATGGGAAAGAGACCTCCCCACTATCGTTAGTTCGAACTGTGGTAATGTGAATTTCTTCGACCCTATCGAGGAACATCGAGTATATCTCAGCACCCCCAATAACCCACAATTCATCACTACCTTCGGCGAAGGCAAGCTCAATCGCCCTGCCAATGTATAACGCGGTCTCGGCCCCCTCCCCACTCCACGAAGTGTCTCTAGACATGACGATATTGACCCTCTCCGGGAGGGGTCTGAATGAGTCGGGAAGAGAGTCCCAGGTCCTCCTTCCCATAACAACGGAATTGAATCCATCGCCTATTGTTAGATTCCTGAATCTCGACATGTCGCTGGGTATACTCCAAGGAAGCCCGTCACCCTTGCCGATGAATCCGTCTTCATCCATTGCCACAATCATTGCTATCTTCAATAAAAACACCTCAAACCGAAATGGGAGCAGGGATGTGGGGGTGGTGCTCGTACCCATCTATGGTTATATGCTCAAATGCAAAGCCATCAATTGAAGTGACACTAGGATCCAAAACCAGATTTGGAAGCCCCTTCGGCTCTCTGGAGATTTGCTCTCTTGCCTGCTCTATGTGATTCATGTAAAGGTGACAGTCTCCACCCGTCCAGACAAATTCCCCAGGCTCCAAGCCACAAACCCTGGCCATCATACAAGTGAGAAGGCTGTATGATGAGATGTTGAAAGGGACTCCCAGAAATGCATCCGCACTTCTTTGGTAGAGTTGGCATGAAAGTCGACCGCCACTCACGTAGAACTGGAAGAATGCATGACATGGCATCAGGGCCATTTCTCCCAACTCCCCGACATTCCACGCGGAAACTATGATACGTCTGCTGTTGGGATTGTTCATTATCATCTCTACCGCCCCCTCAATCTGGTCAATTACCTGTCCATCAGAACCTTCCCATTTTCTCCATTGTTTCCCGTAAACAGGTCCTAGGTTACCGTCGTCATCCGCCCACTCGTTCCAAATCCTGACCTTGTTCTCCTGGAGGTATTCTATGTTGGTTTCACCAGAAAGGAACCATAGCAATTCATGAATGATGCTGGGCCAATGTACTTTCTTCGTGGTTATGGCTGGAAATCCTTCGGAAAGATCAAACCTCATTTGGTGGCCAAAGATGGATTTGGTCCCTGTTCCTGTACGGTCACCTTTGTCAACTCCCTCATCCAATATCCTATTCAGGAAGTCGAGGTATTGCTGCATCTCCCTCTTTCGTTGTGAGGGAAGTACATCAAGGATGCGGAGGGGGATCTATGGCGCACCCATCATATGGAGGGTCCTCATTAGTTGGTCCGTGTACTTTCTGAATAATGCCCTTTTGATTGATCTCTGACCATGCTCGTCTAGGGACATCAGGTTAGAAATCTCATCGTCACCGAACGACCCACCCTCTGGACTTGATAACCATTCTGAGAAACTAATGGGGTTTCCAATATGGACATCTGCTCTCTTCCAGAATTTGATTAAGTTTCTACCGGGGGGCATGACCCCCCTGGTTCCGATTACGCAAATCGGGAATACTTGCACTTCGGGGAATCGTGCTGATAATCTCGCCACTCCCGTCTTCCCAGGCTGTAGGAATGGAGGAGACTCCCTCCTCGACCTAGTCCCTTCGGGGAAAACCCCGATTGGCAGTCCTGCGGATAGGACGTCCGAGGCCCTTGCCAATGCATCCCTCCCTCCAGATTCCCTGAATGTCTCAATCATCCCATTGCTCTTCATCATGAATCGATTGGGCTGTTTCTGGAAGTGCTCCTCCTTCGCCAGATAGAAAACCTCCCTCCTAGCTACCATAATTTTGAATATTGGATCTAGGTTTGAGACGTGATTACTTGCAAGTATAAATGGCCCGGATCTAGGCAATCGCTCCATTCCGTAAACGTGGACATTGAAGAGTGCCCTGACTATGGGTGAAAGAAAACTAACTAGGAATTTGTATAGAATTGGAACTCTGAACGCCTCCCCAGTGCCTTCGAGCTTCACACTCTCCGAAAAGGACCTCACTGACTCCTCTGAGAGTTCTGCCACGCACATACGACTACCAGTCGCGTTTCACTCTTTGCCGTTACATGAAAGCGTTCATTGCTTTCTTTGCGGTCCACGGACCATGCGGGGACGCAGTGTAGTGGCCATTGTATTGGCGACCATACTGCTTGTCCCTGTCACTGCGCCAAGTGTGGCAGGCGAGTGGTCCGATGATGGATGGTTGAAGAATCTGATTGGCCCAGAGAGGCTAGAGAACGGAGATGAGTTCGGATGTCATGGTTTCGAGGGCATTTTGACAATCGAGGAGAACTGGGTAATTGAGGGGTGCAGGGATTACTTGACCGGCCTTTCAGATTCATCGAGATGGGGTTCAAATCCTGTGTCATTTGGAATTCCGGGGACTGTTGTCGACGAGGTGACTTCCCAATCACTACTAGATTCCGGCTTCACCATTGTCGGTGACATGATTGACGAGGCTCCCGATGAATTGACAGTTTTCCATAGGAATGGCGGCAGCCTCGAGAAGAACTCAGCGAACCTGGGCCTACTGGAATCAGCAGAGCAAGACACACTATTGAGCATCTGGTGGAGGGCTCGGATAGACGATCTGAAGCTAAGAGAGGATAAGGATGCGATGTCATGGCTGGAGGATCAGGATGTATGGCTAACGACATGGGGTGAATGGCATTTCCATCAGCAATCTAGCTCTGCGATAGAAGTAAACCATGAGGGGGGGCAAATAGTCGTATCATTAGATTCCAGAGACTCACAGTGGGAAGTTCCCGGTTCCGTGAACGTTCAATTTGAGGGTACCGTTTCGGAGGTAATTTTCGAGTCAGGGACAGACGTTCCCAAGATTGGAACGAGCGATCGCAAGCTGAAGGAGGGGTGGAGGGAGACTTCCTCTGGAGCCATTCTCACAATAATGCCCGGATCCACTGCCAGCATCCTGTTGGAGGATGAAATCGACTCCGTCACGTCTTCCCCTCTGGTCACATTCAACAATTTCCATCACGCTGTGACTGTCGTGGGCCACCACACAACGAACCTGTTCCAGTGGTCTTCGGACTTCCAGGAGTCTGAGCTGACATTTACGTGGCTGATAGAGAGGCCTTCCGAGGACCCAATGAATTGGGCCCTTCCAGTTGTCGCCTTGGGGGTTTTGGCCGCAGTGCCGATAGCAATTAGGAAGATAGTTGAAATGGACAAAGACTCGAACTAATCACTTGTCGGAAAAACCAATTTCCGGACCGGAAATCTCAATCCTATTAGCCCTCATCATTTCGATAATCTCCCTCACTACTGAGGTGGAAAGGCTCTCTGGAGCATGAACTCCAGGAGGAAGCATCCCTGGGTCATTAAGCCATGCTTCTATGCACCCTACCGTGACTAGCCCTGTAGTGCGCGCCATAGATGAACCATCATCCCCACCATAGTCACTGACTTCCCACCTCATGATATTCCCATCATGATCGGCCGCCACGACCTCCAACCACGTGAACTCAGGGGTTTTAGGGTTGAACCACCATTCGTGAAGCAACTCCTCCTCGTCGAGGGAACCCGCATCCCGCGCATCAATGAATTTCTGAATATGTCCCGGCCACCTTACAGTGTACTCCGACATGTCCATCGCAGGAATGGAATTCAAAACCGAGCGTAGCCCATCTGTGAGGAATGCCTCCATCTCTCCCCTTTCTGGGACATCCACGGTGTGCCTCTCGGAAAGGGCGGGAAGGGTCACTTCTTCTCCGTCCCTCACAACCCTCGCCGGTCGGGTGTATTCAGCAATAACGTCCCTAGGGGAAAATGGTGCCATGTAGTTCCACCCCCCTGTGGGCCCAGTGGGATTCCCTCCAACTCTAACTTCAGCTCTTTTCAATGGCCCCATAACCCTGTACGCCTCTGCCAGAAGCATGTTGGAGAGGCCCGGCGCTATTCCCACATCCCAGAGTACCCTGCCCCCCCAGTCCCTAGCCTTCTCGTCATCACGGTCTGGAGTATGCTCACTGAAGCTAAGGTCCACGGTCGGGAAACCGCCTTCTTCGGCTAGGTTTGTGGTTAGTGCGTGACCAATGTCGCCCGGAAGCATATTCACTACAATGTCGACGTGTCCGAAATCAGCAAGGTCAGTTTCCAATGCGTCTCCCTCGTGAAGGGTAATGTTCGCATGCCCCACAATCTTCCCGTTGTTTGGGTCAAGATCGTGCACGTGCACCTCGTGGCCCCTGTCTGCTAGGGTCCTTGCGACGAAAGAGCCCACGAGTCCTGCTCCGAAGCAGTGTACAACAGACATGGGCAATCCTGCTCGCCCACCTCTATTTCCCCTTCGGTCGGCATTTTCAGCGCAATTGTCAGCGATGACTTGATTGAGTGGGCCACAGGCCACGTACCATGGCAGGAGACGGCCTAATCGACCCATGGTCTTCAGACGATGAGACCGACTACTCCAGAATAGTGGAAAAGTTCGGACTTGACATGGTCGACCCGTCGACTATCCCCAATCCTGGCATGTTACATCGTCGAGGTATCGTTTTTGCTCATAGAGATCTTGATGTCGCCCTCCGATCTATGAGGGACAAATCCCCCTTGGGGGTGTTGACCGGGCTCATGCCAAGTGGCAGGATGCATCTTGGACATAGCATGGTAATTGAGCAGGTAAGGTGGTTCCAGGAGCAGGGTGCCGACATCACCGTGGCCGTGGCCGATCTTGAGGCCCTAGCAACTAGGGGCACGTCTCTGGAATCGGGTAGAGAGAAGGCAATCAATGAGTACATACACAACTACGCTGCTCTGGGCCTCGATCCAGACTCAACAAGCGTATACTTCCAGAGCTCTAGGCCTGATGTGCAGCGGCTAGGATTCATGCTAGGTCGCAGAACCAATCTATCTGAGTTCGAATCAATCTATGGATTCTCGGGGGAGACTAATCTGGCCCATGTGCAGGCCCCTCTCGTTCAGGTGGGGGACATTGTTCACCCCCAGCTTGATGAATACGGGGGATTGAGGCCCATTGTGGTCCCTGTCGGCATAGATCAAGACCCGCACCTGAGACTAACCAGGGACATCGTCGGCAAAACTCACTGGTTCAACATCAAACTCCGGAAATCAGGGGGGCTCACTGTCGCTCTATCCGTTCAGGATGACAATGCCAGATTTCTTGGAGTAGGTCATGATGGCAGGATAGACCGTGAAACCAGAGATGGTATTTTCAGCCGTATCTCGGGCGTCGTGAAATCACTGGGTTTCGCTGATATGAATGCCAATCCCAAGCATGGTACGCTGGAAATCCCTGCAGCCACGATTGAAGACAGGGCTCCCATAAGAATGGCATTATTGGCCCTGGAGAGGGAGCTCGGGGGAATGGGTCTAATGCCTCCTTGTTCCACATACCACAGATTCGCTTCGGGCATGACGGGGGGAAAGATGTCATCCTCCAAGCCCGAGACTACAATTTTCATGGATGACTCAGCAGATGATATGGCTAGGAAGGTGAAGAGGGCGATAAGTGGGGGCCAGTCAACAGTCGAGGAGCATAGGAGGCTGGGAGGAGACTGCTCGAAAGACATACCCTATCAGTACCTACAGTTCTTCTTTGAGACGGACGACTCCGCACTATTGGAAATAAGAAGGGAGTACGAGAGTGGTAGGATGCTTGCAGGGGAGATGAAGCAACTGTGCATAGACCGTGCAGGAGAGTGGCTATCTGACATTTCAGAGAAGAGGGATGCATGGTCAGACAGGCTTGGGGATTTCCTAGCTCCAGACGCAAGGTAATCAGACGAGGTCAGCAGCGTCGAACACAGGGTATACAGGACCGGGATCCAGTGACTCAGCCTCTTCACTATCAATCTCCCTAGATACAGCATCATCGTGTAGAATCTGGCTATGTCCGACCGGGTCAAGTAGCTCAAGTGTCACTGGATAGGCGCCATTTCGTACCGAGTCAATAAGGCTTAACATCTCATTACATCGGATGACATTTTCTCGATCTTCCTGGTCCCTCTCAGACTGCCTCTTGATGGTTCCCACGGCATCTTCGAACCTCTTCAGGACGCCTTCGATATTGGATACATATCCCGTTGAACTACCGCCCGGGGAAACCTCTAGGCCTAACTCGGTGATCCTTACAGTGCATGAAGATGAGCGTACGACCCGCGTGTTCATGTGTTCTTCAGAGTCGACAATGAGGCTCCACGCCCCCGGCTTCTTCCCGTCGGCTGGAATGAAGTCAGTGACTTTCCAACCGCACCCCTCGCAAATCATGGTAATCTGGGTGTGCTCCCCGAAGTATGGTATCTCAGAGCTATGGGCAATCATCTTCAGAGTTGCTTCTGAGAAGCATATTGGGCAGTCTTGGTCAAGCCTACTTTCCATCGGCCCACCTCAGGTAGCAATCCCACTGGCGAACGTTGGAGGTAGGAGAAGTAGCCTTCTTTCACCAAGCCTCACCACCTCTCCAGACATGTCCCCCTCGACAAAGCGCTGGATCTTGTCCACCGCAACCACCAACTCAAGCTCCCTAGCAAGGATGCCACTCATCTTAACGATCACGATATCCCCCTCCGAAACCCAGTTCATTAGTGAGGAGATGCCTGTCAGGTCATCTAAATCGGCCCTATGGACTATGGCATCCCCAGGGGCTCTTGGGACGGGAGCGTCAGGAAAGCTCTTTCCAAGGTCATGGTAATCCTGGCCGGGTTCGATAACTCCTCCCGGGCTATCGAATTCGGGGACCTCTATCCACTTGGGCTCAGTCCTCTTGCGCCTCGCCATGACCCGCGCCGAGACAGGCAATCCTTGAGTTATGCGGTCCTTTCCCGTCTTTAACGCCGCATACTGGGACTATGCGTTTCAACCAACCCTTCACCCCGTCGGATTCATAAGGGGTCGTCATGAGAGGACATTGTTGGGGAGCTCTCCCGGCGGGTGAACACATGGACGCGACCACAGATGTAGTAAAGACGGGCACCAGTACTCTCGGCATCACATTCGATGGAGGAGTGGTAGTTGGCGCTGACCACAGAGCCACCATGGGACACTTCATTGCAAACAAGAGCGTCCAGAAGCTTTTCGGAATTTCCGATTACGTCGCACTGACCACTGCCGGTCTAGTCGGACACGCCCAGTCACTGTCTAGGACACTCTGTGCAGAACTAAGGCTCTACGAGCTCAAACACGGTAAGCCGATGACCGTGAAGGGCGCTGCTACACTAACTGCGAATATCTTGTCAGGTAGGCCCCATTACGTACAGTTGCTAATTGTCGGCGTTGATGCCTCCGGATCCAGTGTTTACAGCATTGACTCTGCAGGGGGATCAATTCCTGACGTATACTGCGCCACCGGTTCCGGAAGCCCGTACATGTATGGGGTATTGGAGGACCAATTCAGAGAGGGGATGTCCGAGACGGACTCCTTGAAGATCGCCGCAAAGGCACTCTTGGCATCGGCCCAGAGGGACGCAGCTAGCGGCAACGGGATGGACCTTGCAGTCATTACTCCCGAGGCGGGATTCCGCCTATTATCTGAGGACGAGGTAGCAAACCTCCTCCAATCACTATGATTACACTCTCGCAAAGTGCCACCTGCCTTTCTGGCAGCGTCATTCTCTGCGTGAGCAACACCCAAAGGAATTGAAACTATGAGGCTAACATTCTCTGAGATTAAGAGCAAGATTGGGAAGATCGTTCCCAGTGGCATCGACTACGAAGTCGACCTCGAAGCTGGCTCCATAGCCATCATTACGGAACAGCCCGAGTCATTCGGTGGCGCCGGAGGTGAGAACCTCACAGTCAAGATTGCCAAGGGCATCAGAAGAAGGGTGGTAATCAGGCCCCATCCCGACATGCTCTCGGACGAGCAGCAGGTCAACGATGCGGTTAACAGAATAATACCGCCAGAGGCCAAGGTTAGGAGGATCTGGCTTGATCCAGCACTTTCCGAGGTAACTCTGGAAGTGGACGACCCGCAATCTGCCGTGGGCCCCAGGGGTTCAGTGGTACAGGCCCTACGTGACGAGATCGGGTGGCTGGTAAACGTTGTCCGCGCCCCTGCTAGGGAAAGCAGGACGCAGACCGACATCAGGAGGTTCAGGAAGGAGCTAGCCGATGACAGGAAATCGCTCCTGAGGAAGTTCGGGACTAGGATTTACAGGCCTCAGAGGCCCGGGGAGAAGTGGGTAAGGGTCACCGCTCTGGGATCCTATCGAGAGGTAGGTAGGGCAATGCACCTAGTCACCACAAACGAGTCAAAGGTTCTTGTTGACTGTGGGGCGAAGCCAACAAACAACAGGAGCGAGGTTCAACCATTCTTCGCGGCACCTGAGATGCTACCACTCGACAACATCGACGCCGTGGTGATTACGCACGCTCACGTAGACCACATAGGGATGCTACCAGTCCTCTTCAAGTACGGATACAAGGGACCAGTATACTGCACACCTCCAACAAGGGACCTGATGACCCTGCTGCAGATGGACTACATCAAGGTCGCGAAGGCCGAGGGCAATGAGCCCCCATACTCAAAGGCGGACATCCAGGAGTGCATCAAGCACGTCGTTGACATAAACTGGGGCGACAAGACGGACATAGCGCCCGATGTAAAGATGACAATGGAGAATGCGGGACACATCCTAGGCTCATCAAGCGTCTACATGCAGATCGGAGAGGGAAGGGAGGAGCACAGGCTCCTTTTCTCTGGTGATATCAAGTACGAGAAGTCATGGCTCTTCGATGCCGCCACTGTTCGATTCAACAAGGTTGACACATTGGTTATAGAGTCAACATACGGGGGCCCCCAGAGCATCCAACCCACTAGGCAGCAGGCGACTCAGGACCTGCAGGACCTCATCATCGACACGCTGGGCAGGAAGGGCAAGATATTCTGCCCCGTCTTCGCAGTCGGACGCTCTCAGGAGGTGATGATGGCCATAGACGAGCTATTCAAGTCCGGCAAAGTCTCCCCTGTCACTGTTTGGCTGGACGGGATGATATCTGAGGCCACCGCCATCCACACTAGCCATCCCAATTATCTGAACAGGGACTTGAGGAGCAAGATGCTCAGGGGAGGAACCGAGAACCCCTTCAACTCCACATGGTTCAAGCAGGTCGAGTCGAGGGAGCAGAGGGAGTCCATACTCCTGGATCCGAATCCATGTATCGTCCTAGCCACTAGTGGAATGATGACCGGTGGTCCGATAATCGAGTACTTCAAGCACTGGGCTCCTGAACCGGGAAACACTCTCTGCTTCGTCGGCTACCAGGCCTCGGGCACTCTCGGCAGGAGGCTGCAGGACGGGCACTCGCAGGTCCCCCTTGTCGACAGGGGGCAGACCCTGATGGTCGATGTGAGGTGCAACATGGTCATTATCGATGGCTTCAGTGGCCACTCGGACAGGAACCAGCTGATGGACTACGTCTCGTCATTGAATCCAACTCCAAGGAAGATCCTCTGCCACCACGGGGACCCCCAGACCTGCAACGCGTTCAGGAAGGGGCTGCGAGAGAAGTTCAAGGTCCAAACCTACGCCCCTAACAATCTAGAGACCCTGCGTCTCCTGTAGTCAGAGTATCGGCGAGTCGAAGCCAGCCTCATCGAGCTCGACCCCGGTGTCGTCCGAGCTATCTTCCTCGTCCCAGTAACCATCGGGGCCGCCTTCGCCATCACTGCCCTCGGTGTTAACGGGAGCTAGTGCCAATGCAAGAGTCAGTGGCGTCAGCAGGAGGAACCCCCAGGTCTCGGTAGTGACGAAACCTTCTGATAAGAATGACATGAGGGACAGTGAAACCAAGGCCAAGGAGGACAACCACCCCAAGGCCACCCGCGTACTGCCCATGTTCTCGAATCGGCATTACATACATCAGTCAACCTCTTGAACCGCGAACTATTGCTAGTATCGTGGATGAGAAGTGGATCCTACTAAAGTGCCCGTGCGGCAATTTCTTCGGCTCCAGGCTAGGCAGCAGCACTTCATGCACAAGGTGCTCCAATTCCAGGGATATTGTAACAGCGTCATCCTACTCTTCCCCAGAGAAACTGGCCGATGCGGTTTCGAGGTCCAACATGCCTGAGGAGCTCTCCAATGAAGTATCGAAAAGACTCTCCAAGATAGATTCCAGAAAAAATATGGCGAGAGAACGGGAGTTACAGGGGCGCGAGTCAGTAATCTCAGCTATGAGGGAGGCCACGGGTCAAGATGGGACCTTGTCCCTGAAATCAGTAAGCAAGTCATTAATCGATAGAGGAATGACTAATTTGGATCCTTGGGAGCTAATCGGAGATGCCGAGAGAGAGGGGATACTGCATCGTGCGGGTGAAGAGATGTGGGGTTGGGTCCAGTAACCTTCATCCCATATGCGCCATCCCCGAGAGCAAGGGGCCCGTGGGTTAGTCTGGTCTATGCTAGATGCTTTGGGAGCATTTGACCCTGGTTCGAATCCAGGCGGGCCCACCATTCCATTACTTGGATGGATCATAGGGACTTTTGAATTGCTTCAATATCGAATATTGAAACAGCGACCTTGAGGGCCTCCGACTTGCTGAACCATCTAGCCTCCTCTATCTCATCATTCTTGGGAGTCAGCTCATCACTTCCGAACTCACCATTACACCTGTATGTGAAAGAAACCCAGTTTATCCCGTCCTCGTTGAATATTTCCTCCCTGATTATAGCACCGTCGTTTTCTCCGAATGCATCACCGGTCTCTCCCTTGGGGTCATCTATTGCAATATCTATCCCAAGCTCCTCCATGGCTTCCCGGACAGCGGCCTCACGGGGGTGTTCACCGTAGTCCACGAAACCACCTGGCAGGGTCCAGTAACCAGTGAAGAAACCACGAGAAACCTTGGCCATCAGGACTTGATTCTCGGAATTAACGACCATCACCTTTGAGACCACTCTGTGCATACTCCTGTAAACGCACTCACGGGCCAACGGATCTACGCATCCATCCGAAATCAGGTTGTCTTTCCACGTCCAATTTTCAGGCCATTCAATCTCAGGGAGTGCATAGACAACCTCGTGGAATTTCTCACCAAACTTGATCCGATTGGTCCTACGTTCGGCCCATCCTATTCCCATTGAGCGCACTTCGTCTTCGGTCGGTAATCTCAGAGATACTTCACCAATTCGTCCCATCACCGCTTCACGAGGCCCATCGCCATTCAAATCCACAAGCAGAACTTTCCCATCATGCTCAAGGTAGAGCGAACGAGCCATCTTTCACCTCAACTACCCAGAAGTTCGCTAACTGCATCCCGCTCTTCCAAAAGTACGGCGACATTTTCATCAATTTTTGATTGTGCAAATGAGTCGACAGGAAGGTCTTCCACCACAATCACATCACCATTCTCACATCGGCATGGAAAACTAAACACGAGACCTTCGGGAACCCCGTACCAACCTTCGGAGGGGAGAGCCATTGAAACTATGCGTCCATTCGAGCCTTGCCACCAGTCTCGCATGTGGTCGGTCGCCGCGGAGGCCGCGGAGGCCGCGGAGGACGCTCCCCTTGCTACGATTATTGCCTTCCCTCGCGTTGCTACAGTATCTAGGAACGGGCCTTGTAACCATTCTCTATCGAATACTTCAGTCGCCATTCTCCCATCGACAGTCGCGAAACGCGGGTCCGGGTACATCGTGTTGGCGTGGTTGCCCCATATGAACACGTCTTGTATCTCTGAGGCAGGCACTCCTGCATGCTCTGCCATCTGCCCCACTGCTCGATTTTGATCGAGGCGAGTCATGGCGGTAAATTGCCGGGAGGGGATGCTCGGTGCGTTTGCACAGGCAATTAGCGCATTGGTGTTGCAAGGATTGCCCACAGTAATGACCTTCACACTGGGTGAGGCCATCGCATCGATCGCCTTGCCTTGCCCAACGAAGATCGGACCATTTGCAGCCACGAGATCAGATCTATCCATGTCCTTTGTTCTGGGCCGTGAACCAACCAGAAAAATCGCGTCAGCCTCTTTGAATGCAATGTTGGGGTCATCTGTGCCGACTATGTCGTGCACAAGCGGGAATGCAGAGTCCTTCAATTCCATTATTACACCGTCTAAACGCTGCATACCAGGTGGAATCTCTAGTAGCTGGAGGGTGATTGGCTGATTTGTTCCAAAACAATCGCCGCTCGCGATCCGCCATAACAGTGCGTATCCGATGTTACCAGCGGCGCCAGTAACAGCAACACGAATTGGTTTTTTCATTCCATTGTCCCCTGCAGCTGTGACTGCATTTTCCCCAGCACCTCTTCCCATATGACTTCCTCGTTCCCCGGCAATAGGATGGGAACTTAGCACTTTGCGATTATCCCCCTCCCGAAGAATCATATTTTCCCGCCAATCATTCTCTGAAACCTTAGCGCCGACGGCTTCAATAAGCGCCTTCTTCTCGTATGGATATCTGATTGGGCCTATGGCCCAACGGGAGTGGTGACAATGCGCTTGGGAGTAGTCAAGGAGCCAGAAGGAGAAAATAGAGTTTCCATAGTTCCAAACTCGGTAACAAAATTAACCAAGCTTGGTTTTGAGGTTCTGGTGGAGGCCGGAGCAGGCCATATGGCCAACCACTCCGATGAGGAATACGGATCAAAGGGTGCAACAATAGTTCCTCGCGACTCCGCAATGTCAGCCGACATCGTGATTTCAATTAGGATGCCCGATACTTCATCGATGAATGCAGGGACCATACTAGCCTGCGTTGCTGACCCATTCAGGAACCCTAGTAGGGTCCGCGAGGCAATGGATGCAGGGATTACACTGATGAGTATGGACATGATTCCGAGGAGGCTGTCAAGGGCCCAAGCAATGGATGTCAATTCCAGCCAAGACAACCTCTCTGGATACAAAGCGGTGCTTCTGGGAGCAGCACATGTCCCTAAGGGGGTACCAATGATGACTACCAGCGCTGGAACAGTTAAGCCAGCGAAATTCGTGATAATGGGCAGTGGCGTTGCAGGCCTACAGGCCATAGCAACCGCAAAACGGCTGGGTGCGGTGGTCTATGCCTCCGATGTTAGGAAGTCAGCCGCTGAGCAGATTGAGTCAGTAGGGGGCAGGTTCATCGAAGTAGATGGAATGGACGACTTCGAGGATGAGTCCGGTTATGCAAAGCCATTGACTCCTGAGTTCATTCAGAAAGTAAATGACACCGTCTGCGAGGTCGCCAGTGATGCGGACGTAATAGTTACTACAGCCCGCATTTTCGGTAGGCCCGCTCCCATCACGGTTCCTTCTTCAGCAGTTGAATCCTTCAAACGGGGCTCAGTAATTATTGACATGAACGCGGATGTCGGTGGCAACTGCGAGCTCACAGTACCAGGGGAGATAATCAGTGAGCATGGGGTTACAATTGTCGGAATTGAGAATCTAGCTGGAACCATCCCCTCAACCGCCAGTATGCTTTTCTCAAATAACCTAACAAACTTCGTCATTAGCTTGGTGAAGGATGGGAAGTTGGAGTTGGACATGGAAGACGACATCTTGGTCGGTGCGCCTGAAGGTTCCGACTTCCACATCCCCGGGATGGGCGGCGTCCTCATTTGTTCCAACGGCGAGGTTCACCCTAAGCAGTCCCGGCTGGCGGAGGTGGTTGGATGAGTCTTACTCTAGGGGCACTGGTGGGCAGTATCACAGTTTTTGTTTTGGCTATTTTCCTCGGTTTTGAGCTAATCAGCAAGGTTCCCCCAACACTTCACACCCCTCTGATGTCCGGTGCGAATGCCATTTCTGGAATTACCATAGTGGGTGCCTTGATATTGTCAAACTCTTCATTCGATGGTGCAAACACCGATGTTGCAGCTCTGCTGGCTTTTGTCGCTCTGGTTATGGCCACGATCAACGTGGTTGGTGGCTTCATGGTTACGAACAAGATGCTTGGAATGATAGCCGGACGACGTAGGAAGGGGGGTGAATAGATTGGTCGATCCAGTGGTCTGGGACATCGGTTACCTGATTTCGGCTTCCCTGTTCATCATGGGAATAAAGAAGCTATCAAGCCCAAGAACAGCACCCGAGGGAAACAGCCTCGGGGCCATGGGGATGTTACTCGCTGTAGTGGTCACACTCGCAAAGCTCCAGACCGAGGGCGTCATTGGCTGGGAGTTGATTATCGGGGGGCTGGCTATTGGCGCTCTAATTGGATACCTGATGGCAACCAGGGTCGAGATGACCGGAATGCCAGAATTGGTTGCGCTCTTCAATGGATTTGGCGGCGGTGCCTCAGCGCTGGTCGGGCTTTCAGAGGCGTTAAAGAGGATTCAGGATTCTAACATCCCCGATCCGGGAGTGGAGCTCTATGCGATTTGGGTAGCAATTGGTCTTTCGGGGATTGTCGGATGGATCACACTCACTGGAAGCCTAGTGGCGATGTTCAAGCTGAAGGGCGGATTTACCATTCCGTTCACAGGTAAGTGGGTCAGATTCCCAACGTGGGGCCCATCATGGCTCAATGCTGTGAAGACAATCCTCCTCCTATCTTCATTCGCACTCATCTGGATGACAATCCAGGAACCATCCGAACACACATGGATTTACGCATTGGCGTTATCATCTGGCTTGCTTGGAATACTGTTCGTTCTCCCGATAGGGGGTGCGGATATGCCGGTTGTTGTCAGCCTCCTGAACTCACTCTCGGGAATCGCTGCCGCATTCACCGGGTTCGTGATTGGGAACAACGTCCTAATAATCGCTGGTTCGATGGTCGGTGCTGCAGGACTAATCCTCACATTCATTATGTGCAAGGCGATGAATAGGGAGCTCTTCGATGTGCTGTTCAAGGCGTTTGGTGGTTCAGGGGAGAAGGACCAGCTTACTCGAACTAAGGTAGGCAGCGATCCAGAGGAGGTCGCTATGGTTCTAGATGGGGCTCAACGTGTCATCGTAATTCCCGGATATGGTATGGCCGTCAGTCAGAGTCAGCATGCTGTAAAGGAATTCGCGGACCTCATGGAGTCAACTGGGTGCGAGGTCCTCTACGCCATACATCCCGTAGCTGGAAGGATGCCGGGGCACATGAACGTCCTCCTGGCAGAGGCGAATGTCCCATATGAGAGACTCATTGAAATGGATGAAATCAATTCGGAGTTCCCTGATTGTGACGTTGCCCTAGTTATTGGGGCAAATGACACCACAAACCCGGCAGCTAGAACTGGTGAGGGGCCTCTGGCAGGTATGCCAATTCTGGACGTCGACAAGGCAAATGTCGTCGTCATCATAAAGAGAAGCCTCTCAGTCGGCTACGCTGGCGTGGATAACGATCTATTCTACATGGACAAGACAATGATGCTCTTTGGCGATGGGAAGAAAATGATGAATGAGCTCAATGGATCGATCAAGGACCTATAATGGCAGATGACTATCATGATTCCAAGCAATCGTTATGAGTCCATCGCTGCCGAACGCAGTTCGGTAACAGGCATGAGTTCCCCGGTGAAGAGGCTCGGTGTCGTCCTCATTGTAGCTGCACTTCTGGCTGTTCCTGCAATGGGGATGAGCGCGGGACCCAGTAGCGAGAACGGGGATGGTGACCCCACTGCCAAGTATGGGTGCTCTTGTCACAACAATGGAGCATCATCCGTCAGAGCAGTGGTGATGATAACAAGTATCCCGGTAATGTACGACCCAGGACAGTCGTACGAGTTCACCATTACCGTTGCAGACTCGCTAACCCTCTCCGGTGGAGAAGGAAATACAAAGGCTGGATTCTTGATGACTTCGGAGTCAAACGGAACTTTCAGCTGGGCAGATGATCAGGATATCAGGCAGGCAGACGGCGCCCCCAATGACATCTCCCACTCTGAACCGGACTCAGATGGGATATGGACCGTGGTTTGGACTGCCCCCTCCGATGACATCGGCCCGATTTACTTCTGGCTAGCAGGGAACTCTGTGGATGGTGGCGGTGTTCCCGACGATTCCGACTACTGGAATGTACTATCGTTCACGATTAACCCACCAGGAACAGTGACCTCCGGAGAATCTGGCGCTACCCTGGATACCAGGACGATTTCAGTAGGCGATTATGACACACTTTTCGTCATAGAGGAATCCAACTCACAGAAAGAAGCAGAAAGGCAAGAGGCACTATCGCACACAGTCTTCTCACAAGGAAATCTATTCTTCTGGACAAGCCTTGTAGCGTTGATTTTCGGCGCGATTCTACAGAGGGAGATTTTGGAGAGGAAGTATGACGAAGGCCCAGAGTTCCTTGCAACTGAGCTTGCTTACCCACAGGCAATTAGAAGGTCAATTCTAAGCATCGTGTCCTTCATCGTCGCTGTAAATTGGACCGCATCCGATACTGCAATCTACTTCCCCCCGCCTGCAGTTGTAGAGGAGGGCACCCATGTCACGGATCTTACGGGATTCCTGATAGGGTGTGCCTTCCTAACTAGCATTCTGTTTGCTTATGGGGTCTATAGGACCATACTAGCTGCAAGAACCGAACCGGCGGTAAAGGATCGCATGTGATATGTCAGTAAGCCAATATTCCGAACCTGATGGAAAACAACCCAATCACTTCTCAGAATTTCATTCTGTATTCAGAAAAACCTCGCTTTTCCTGTTAATTTCTGCTGTACTATGGTCAACAATATCAACATCGATGATTGGTGATTGGGTATTAGCAGCATCTACTGGGAGTAACGAATCTGTAATGTCTCTATACTCTCCCATGGACTGGATAGGAGTTAGGTGGACTCTGATATTATTACTCTCTTCAATTTCCGTACTGCCTATCTTCTCAATTCTCATTTATCGTTTCTCAAGAGACGGTCTTTACAGCGATGAAAGAAGGTGGCTTGCAACCCTACTCTCGACTTTCTCTATAATTGCACCATTGCTAACCGTGGCTATTTGGACATGGGGTATCTCTGCGATTTTCTTAGTTTCAGAAGAAATAGGCTCGATTAATGGTGTCGAGGAAATGTACGACGTTAGCAAGGTCGTAGAACTATCACTTGGAATGACATGGGTCGTTTTGATTGTCACACTGACATCTCTGGCTTTAGCACTCTCACGATCCATTCTTTCCTCAGGGGGAGAAGAGACAAGGTTCAGGATCAGGCTAATGCTAATGTCAACAGGTATGCTCATCCTAACTCTGCCAGTAGTCTATGACGGTCTCAGGATAGTTATCGCTGTGTCAGCGATAGTTGCAGCCGACCAATTTTCAAAGTTAATGCCTGTCCGTGAATGATTATTTCACTACATACCATCCGTTCCATAATCACGATTGCATTCACTTGAAAGCCATGCTTGATTACGGGATGCCGTGAAGTCAGTACGTTACGCGGTAGCACTTGTCCTGATTCTTCTCGGTGCCATGATAAATTTGAATCCCGACATGGTCGATTCGAAAGTGAGCCCAGGGGTGAGCGATCATGAACCAGACTCAAACTTGGTTGGATTGCAGGATAGTGAAGAATGGCTGGTTCTACGGATCGCTTTTCCGGGAAAACCCCACTCCGAGTCAGTAACTGAATCTTTCTTCGATATGGACGGGGATGGGTTTCCACTCCTCTCAGCTTCGCAATATGTGAGTCAAATGTCAGGGGGGCACTCCACGCTTTCGGTTACATTATCTGAAGAAGTTTGGATTTCACCAGAAGACGAGGGTTACTGGGGTACCGACTCACCAGGTACTAGGGACTCCGGAATCGACGGCAGGGGCGTGGAGGGTTTAGTCGAAGACTCGGTATACGCCCTTCTAGGAAACTCCAACTTATCGCGATGGGACTACAATGGCGATGGAGTTGTGGACAGGCTTCTGGTTCTTCATTCAGGAGAAGCACAGGAATCAGGCGCATCTTCCAATTCGATATGGAGCCATTTCTCAGAATTACAAGAACCGATATCTATCGGCGAATGGACAGTCGACCATTACACAATTTCTTCATTGAACAGCGGCTTGGGAACAGTAGTTCACGAGATGCTACACCAGATGGGCGCATTTGACCTATATGATGTTCATTCCGAGCTCCCCTCAAATAATTGGAATGGCCTTGGCGATTGGGACATAATGGCGAGCGGCAACTGGAACGACAATGGAAGGACCCCATCCATGCCCGGCGCAGCAACACTGGATTTGGTAGGATCCAATGGCATCCTGGAAATCGACACATCTCTCGAAAGCTCATATGAAATTGAGTCAATGAGCAGTGAATCTCACGGCACTAGGGCACTGTCCCTTGAGACAGCACCCGGTGAGAGGGTACTAATCTCCCTACGCTCAGATAGCGGTTTTGATTCCGCATTACCGGGTCACGGTATCATTGTCGAGTACCAGGATGTGAACAACGGAAATTCAGAAGACAACACAGTGAATCACGATCCGAATTACGCTTGGGTCAAGATCATAGAGGCTGATGGGGATGATGCACTGATAAGGAATCGTGATTCGGGCAGTGAAGGAGACACATTTTCTGTGAACGAATCCTTCGGTTCGCAAGGCGTCAAAATTAGAGATAATAGGGGTAGAATGGTTCATTGGACCGCTACCGTTACAATGGTTCAAAACAACTCGGCTACGATAAAAATCTCGACTCCCGGCACCCCAACCACGTCCGTCCTTACTGAGAGAAACCCAATTCAGTTGCTCGATGGTGAATCATCATATGCCATCGTAAACACCCCCTCTCAGTGCAACCTAATTGTCAATATCAGCGCAGACTTCGGAACTCCAGTGGAAAGAGTCATAGTAATCCCTGCTGGTTTATCGGAAGTCCCCATACTGAGATACTCAGACACCTCTCTGGAGATTGGAACATTGACCGGGACAATCGGCTGTGAAGGTGAGAACCCAGTTTCCATCAGATCGAATTGGCAGAAGATTGGAAACAGGATCACATCCGATAATTTGGAGTCAGTAATTGACTGGGAGGACCCCTCCTCTATATCTCTAGATTTAGACTATGAGGGGACCGGGCCAAGGGAGTATTTCATCGCTATTGAGGGGGCGGCTGCCAGGATTGCAACAGTGACCACCCAGGGGGAGGTCGGGCCTGGTGACCCACTAATTATCGAGATAGATCCCATGGGGCTAATGGAGCCAGGTATGTATGCAAGGGGAGAGGTTGTTTTCCAAGATGAAAACGGACTTGAGAATAGAGTTGGAATAACCCTTATCGCCGAATCCCCATTTACGGGTAATGGTATTTTGGCATGGCTTTCCAAGCCCTCTAATGGCCTGCCGATAATTTGCATTCTCCTAGCACTATCCGTTTTGACAGGTCAGAAGAGGGAATAATCACCTCTTGCTAGGATTACTCCACCTTGAGTCCGCTGGGGGCCTCGAGATTTCAAGGAATCTCCAATCTCCTGTACCCACATCTATTGGGCAAATCCAATGCTTGTTCACTCCAGAGGCAAGCCTAGATGTCAGGCAAGCCCTCCCCCAATCATTCACTACCTTCTCTCTATCGTCGGGGTCATTGATTAGCCAAGGGGCATGATCCTCTCCAATTGGCCCCGTATAACACCTCCAGGTAGTTCCGAATTTGAATCCGGGTCGGGTATTGAGGCCCCTGTCCCAGAGTTCCTTCAATAGGCTGGCAGTCCTTGTCATCCCAAGTTCAGGATCTGTCAAACCCGTAGAAAAACTATCGATATGAAAGTCGATTGATGGTTGTCCCAGAATGTGAACTAGTTCCCTCTCAACCCAGTCCAGCTGCCTGCCACCATGAATCGGGACTCCTATGGCTTCAGATGGCCACCCATCGGAGTCTGCGAAGAAAGCACCTCCTGTGTGAGTCTCCACGTAGTCCCGACACGAGATTTTCATGAAACCATCTTCGGAGGGCGGCTCAAGAATTCCAGCAGGGTTCGCTATCGAAAGGTGATATGTGACTACTGACAACTCTTCATCGATTACTACTGCCTCAGCTATCCTGCCTCTTTCCCCAACTTCTTTTGTCCACTGGTAAAGATCCCTCTTTGCATCAAAAGACTCTGTTTCCGTGAACCATCTAACCTCTGCAACTGGAGAATCATTCCTAGGGTGCATATCTGAGCTCCATCTCAGACCCCAGGAATCTTCGGAGTGCTCAAGCCCCATGCTTTCGAGATTGCCCTTCAGGACGATCTTGTTACCCGGTACTCTGAGCGCCTCCATAATCGCGCCTTCAAGAATAGTCCTGCCATCTTCCATCATTATCCCCATTAACCAGGTATCACTGGGAAATTCAACATGCCTATGGTCTCTACAGAAAATCAGTTCGCATGCAGCCAGAACCAGGCCCCCGTCGGGTATCGGCCTCCCTATGGCCGACTTATGCCACAACCTGTCAGTCGCGGGCCCATCGTAGATCCACCCCCCCTCGACGCGCTCCATGCTATTACGATGGCATCCCAAACTTGATTCCGTCGGTCTAGCAAGTATCATTCGCTTCTACCTACTCGCAGTATACATGGAGTCACAGAGTGAGGTCAGAACGGAGGCTGAAACACTACGCAGGCTGAGTGCGCTACTCGATGATTTTGAGGGTACAAGAGTTACATTGATTGGTGATGTAATGCTTGATAGGTATCATCATGGGTATGCCAACAAACTCAACTCAACAGCTCCTGTGCCTGTGTTGAGAATCATCCGCTCCGAAGAGTCACCCGGAGCTGCTGCACATATAGCAAGAGGCCTAAACTCACTGGGCATGGATGTAGATTTTTTCTCTTGCGTGGGGGATGATGCCGAAGGAAATAGGATATTAGAGATGATTTCTAACGATGGAATCGAGACATCTGGAATCGCTGTTGTTCCTAACCGAAAGACATTGACCAAGATTAGGTTTTACGGCAGTAGGGAAAGCCTACTGGACCAGAGTCAGGTGCTCCTTCAGGCAGATAGGGGGCCATTGGAAGAATTAAGTAAATCAGTCAGCGAACAGTTAATCGATGCCGCTCTTGAGTCGATGCCTAACAGCAAAGCGGTAGTACTATCAGATTATCACAAAGGCGTATTAACTGAATCTGGGGCTTCCAAGCTCATTTCAAATGCCAAGAAATTGAACCTTCCTTGTATCGTAGATCCGAAATTAACAGGCCTTTCCAGAAGCCAAGGGGCCGATGCAGTGATTTTCGGAATGAGGGGTCTCGAACTACAGAGAAGGAGGCTGATGCTGGAAAGCACATCTGAGACAGCTTCTGAACTAATTTCAACATACGATTGGGGGGCCATTGTAGTCCTTGGTGGAGTCGAAGGAATCAACCTCTATCTTTCCGATGGGGAGGAGATGTCAATCCCTTGCAGGGCTAACGCACCCCGTCAACAGATTGGCCTTCATGATGCTGCTGCAACAGCTCTGGCAGCTGCTCTGGGCAATGGACTGGACATCATGGATGCCACATCACTAGCTGCTGCAGCTTGTGAGTGTGTACTAACGGCCGAGTCTAGTCAGGAGTTCGTCGACAGCGACACCTTGGGAATATGGCTTGACGAGCTATCATGGAAGCTGCAGATTTCTGATAGATGAGAAACATGAACCCAAGGGGTTCAAGACATGTCCTATAGGGCCACAATCGTGATTCAGCGAACTTTGCTCATTTCGTTGGCGAGTGTATTTGCATTGGTGGCAGTAGCTCATGCTGTCGCCGCCGAAGAGGCAGACGCCTCGTTTATTGGCTTCAATGATGATAATGGCTTGCATATCCCCGAACATTCCACGGTCTCGGGTTTTCTCGTTTCATCGGTGGAACCTGAGGTGGCATATTGGACAGCAGTCGAGCAATCCGGCGAAGATACTGTTGCCAAAGGCGACGGTTCCTTGCAGTTTAGCGAGCCACATGAGTACGGAAATATGTTGAAGTGGTCATGGGAGGCAGTCATAGATCCAGACGAGACTGGAGACTGTTCGTGTATCCTCAGGATTTCGATCTCCCACACTGGACAGGATGCGGTCTCATCATCACTTGCAGTATTCATTGGAAACTCAACAGGTTCAGTACTATTGCCTGATACCCCATCATCGGAGTCATGGTTTGGAGGTGAAGTTGAATTCTCAGGGTGGGCAGCGTCTTCTTACGACTCCACAGCATCAATTTCCTTCTCACTCCTCTCTGCTGTTTCTCCCTCGACTAGTTGTGCCGACCAACCCGTACCTCCAGTTGGGGAATCATTGTCTGTGTTGGGTGACTACTCGGCAACTATAGATGCATCAGGATTAGATGATGGCTGGTACTCAGCATGGACAACTTCCTCAACCCAATTTTCTGTAGTATACCATTGCGTGCCTGTGAGGGTCGACAATAACCCCCCCACTACCTCAATCATTGGCCCCAATGAAGCACAGGAGGGAGATGATGCCCTATTATTCGACGGGGGCTCCTCGGACGATGGCTATTGGGGAAAGGGCGATATATACCACATCTGGACTCTGTTGGACAAGTCTAACCCTGGCTCAGCCCCAGTTTCAGTTTCCCAGGGGGAAAGCACGTTTTCACTTGATACCGACTTATCTGGTAATTTTGAGCTGCTATTGAGAGTCATAGATGGAGGGGGACTGTATTCATCCACCTCTAGGAATATTACAATCACAAATGTAATCCCAACAGTAAAACTAACCGTCGATGGAAAGTCCATATCTCATGGTGAGTCTGTCAGGCTTTCATCCGGCGAAACATGGGAGATAGACGCCTCAGGATCACTAGACAGCACTAATGACATCAATGGACTAAGATGCGTGTGGAAGGTGGAAAACGAACCCTTGTACGAGGGCTGCCAGAGGTCCTTCTCATGGCCAGATTCGGATACTGAAAAGTTGATACTTACGGTAGAGGTAATTGATGACGATGACGAGTACTCATTCATTTCAGTGGAGTTGGTCCATCCCGATTACACCGATGATTTACCTCTGGGCATAATAGCCCTCGTATTGTCAGCAGCCTTCCTCGTTTCCGCTATTCTGTTCAGAAGAAAGTCCACTTCTATGGGTGAAATACCCAAGTGGCAGCCTGATGAAGAGAAATGACATTTCTTTACTACATTTCAAGAACTCAGACCTAGGCGCGGCGGATGGATACAATGTCTGCTTTGCCTTTCGGAGATGGGGAATATCGCAGAAGGCAGGAACAGTTCCTGTCGAACATGCCCACCGACTCCTTCGTCATCATCCCAAATAATCAAGTTTCAATCAGATCCAACGACACCAGTTTTCCATACAGGGCGAATTCGTACGTACTATACCTATGTGGGTGGTCGGAACCCGAATCTATTTTCACTGCCAAATTCGACAATGGCATATGGCAAACCACTCTATTCGTCAGACCGAGAGACACTAAGGCAGAGATATGGGAAGGGAGGAGGGTAGGTCCAGAAGGCGCATTACAGGGCTGGCCGATACACAACTCACTCCCAATAAACGATGCAGAAGAATACATTTCCAAGAGCATAGAGTCGGGTTTGAAACCATCTATCATAATGGGCATCGACTCTAAAATAGACGACATTATTTTGGGTTCTGAGATGTCTGATATCCCAGATCCAAGTACGCTATTGGACGTTATGAGGACGGTAAAATCAGAAGCAGAAATTAGTGTAATGATTGAAGCATCAGAAATCGCCTCCACTGCCCACGTGAAGGCGATGCGTGCATCACACCCTGGGATTGGCGAGTGGCAGATCCAATCCGTTATCGAGGGACACTTTATTGATTCGAAGAGCCAGTGGAGCTACAAATCAATCGTTGGAGGCGGAGACAATGCAACGATACTCCATTATGGCAGTAACTCAGACTCCATTGAAGATGGTGAATTAGTCCTTGTTGATGCTGGATGCGAGGTTCATGGATATGCTTCAGACATCACAAGAACTTGGCCTGTCAATGGAAAGTTCACAGAACCTCAGAGGGAAATATACAATCTAGTCCTCGAAGCTGAGGAGGCAGGAATTCAGGCTTGTAAAGTGGGTTCTAATTGGAATTCCAGCCACAAGGCAGCATCATTAGTACTGGCAAAAGGCCTCATCGATTTGGGTATACTTGATTGCACCCTTTCTGAGGCATTGGGGGAGAATCTGGACGGACCATTCAGAAATTATTTCATGCATGGGACAAGCCACCTTCTGGGCCTAGACGTTCATGATGTTGGAGGGGGGAGGAAGGGTGACGGTAAGCCAGGCCCAATTCTTGAAAGTGGCATGGTTCTCACTGTCGAGCCCGGACTCTACTTCGCTGGTTGGAGGGACGACGTCGAGATTTCAGAAAGATATTCGGGAATAGGAATAAGAATAGAGGATGACGTACTCGTTACTGAAGACGGCCCAGTTGTTCTTACGGCAGGATGCCCCAAGTCCATAGACGAGATAGAGTCACTGATTGCAAAAGGTGATTGACCTGTCTTGGTCGGAAATTATTGCTATTCAGGCGGGCAAGGATCCTCCACGCCTTTCAATTGAAGATGCTGTGGTGATTTACGAAGATGCCGACCTCAACGAGCTGATGTATGCTGCCCACATCAGGAGAAAGAAAATGGTACCAGGAAACGAAGTAACATACCTGGTCGATAGGAACATAAATTACACAAACATATGCACAATAAATTGCCAATTCTGCTCATTCTACAGGCCACCAGGACATGCTGAGGTCTATACCCAATCAGTTGATGAGATCAGTGAGAGAATTTCTGAATTGGAGGAATGCAAAGGCTCTAGAATTCTGATGCAAGGGGGGGTCAACCCTGATTTGCCGCTATCTTGGTACACAAGTCTACTATCCGAGCTAAGCTCTAGGCATCCCACAATAGATCTCGACTGCTTCTCCCCAATAGAGATAGAGGGAATTTCTGATGTTTGCGGACATAGCACGGCCACAGTCCTCCAACGTCTGAAGGAAGCGGGGATGCATGGCCTACCTGGAGGTGGGGCCGAAATGCTCGTCGACGATGTTAGAATGGATATATCCCCGCTGAAAGGATCAGCCGAAAACTGGCTCAGAATTATGGGTGAAGCCCAGGAACTCGGACTCACTACATCAGCAACTAATGTATTTGGTTTCGGAGAGGCTCCATCGGATCGTGTCGAACACATGAGCAAGATAAGGAAAATGCAAGACTCAGCAATTTCCAACGGAAACATTGGATTTACTTCATTCGTCTCATGGCCAGTGCAACTTGAAAACAACGCATTCGGAAGGAGGAACGGGGGATTGAATAGAATTGAGTTGGGCGCCTCATCTTCAGAATATCTTAGGCATCTCGCAGTCTCCCGCCTCTTCTTTGATAATATTGCACATATTCAAGCATCATGGCCAACAATGGGACTAGAGGTTGCTCAAGTAGCACTATTGGGCGGGGCGGACGATGCCGGATCTACGATGATGGAGGAAAATGTAGTTTCAGCATCTGGAACAGATAGAACCGAGGCTACTGAGAAAGAACTACAGAGGATTATTTCATTGGCTGGGTTCACCCCTAGGAAGAGGGATTCGGATTATAATAAATTACAAACGGACAATGTATACACAATGCAGGTCAGTGCGCCACCGCCCGTTCAGTGATAATCACGCCTCGGCCCTTCCACTCCTGACTGGAAGGAAATCAAATGACACAATATCTGGATTCTCAATAATAACTGGCCTAACCCACTTCATACTCATGCCTGATTCTGTAACGCCCTCAACAACAATTTCCCAGTGTATCGCAATCATGGCTGAATATATCGAACCAGGCCACGCCCTTTCTGGCCCAGATAATGAGGTAACCCCCGAATTAATCTCATGCCATGTTCCGATGTCTTGAACCCTCATTGGTTCTAGATGGAGTACTCTGCCCTTGCTAACCGTCATAGGTAGAGACTCACCAACACCGGTGCCATGCTCATCTCCTGTAGAAATGCGCCTCTCGGGCAACGCTGTCGACATTCCCGGGGCTGGCTGACCCTTTTCGCTTGTTTTGGTTGCTACTTGCACAACCCTTCTCTCAGGTACTGCAACACCAACTTGAATTCTGCACCTTTGAGCAATGAAACCACTAGGGGACTGAAACTCAAGGATCTCAATATTATCAGTACTACAATTACCTATTCTCATTTGAGGGCTGCCCAGAGGCTTCGAAATATATTCCTCCTGCCTTCTGATATCTCTCAGATTTGCAATAATTCGTACTACTATTGGGAGGATGAATATGGGGAATGAGAATAGAATTAGGAGTGGGTAGTCGAGGGGCCCTATTCTTACCGGCGTGTAAATAATCTCAGCAATCCCTCCAACTAGATCAATTAATGCCGGCTCTAAGGCGTGAAGAATGAGTGAAAAAATAAGCAATATCACTGAGGGTAAAATCATCCTTCTCGCCAATGAGTGTATTGGATCCGGAACAATGTACCAACCGTTCCTCGTCCTCATTAGAAATGGAAGCGTCTCCCTAGTGACCTCAGTAGATATTATTGGAAGCATAGAGTCTTCCGAAAAATCTCCACTCCATTCGACCATCCAACTGTCTTCAGTGCCAAGTTTGAAATTGGGAGGTGGTGCGTTCTCTGATTCCAGTATCACTTCTACCAGGGGTATCCGCTTGGGATCAGTATTGTAATGCTCGAACGGGGGATACCTGACTCTCTGGATGGACTTGTGCATATCTCAACCCCAAATTATCGCCTTAGTTGCCTTCCCTGCCACCTTTCGGAACTCTGGAACTTCTTTCAATAGTCTTATTCCCAGGGGTATGGGATTGTCAATCTCGCCATATTCATTGATTATTTCAATCACCTCATTCCTGGACCAAACTGAAAATATTTCATCTAGCTCATCATCGCTAGATTCGGTAACAAAGGCATCACGTAGGGCCTTCGCTTTACTGTGCTTTCTCCTCATGGGGTCTAGAATTCTGGAAATCCTCCTAATATTTTCCTCGGAGAAATCACCTTCTATAATGGCATCTGATAATTCGGGAACAAGCAGATCAACCTGCTCAAAACCAGGTCCAATTCCTCCACCCGTTGTTGGCTTACATGAACCAGCCGCATCCCCAAAAAGCGCTACTCTTTCACCGACAGTTTTCTTTATGATTCCACTAGGAACGGGACCTCCAAACTTGCCAACAACTCTGCAATTAGAGAATCTTTCAGTCCAAATTGAATCGCTCATAAGACGATTGATTAGTCCTTCGCATGAATCCCCTTCTAGTAAATCAGGCCGACTCCACATGCCGACCCTAGTAGTGCTACCCGAAGGGATAGCCCATGCGAAGAAACCCGGTGCGATACTGCTTCCAGTGTACATGTCGAGGACCCCTTCCTTCCCAGGATAACCCGTCACCTCAACCTGGAAACCGACCATCATTTCCTTTGGTCGGCCCATTCGGAATTTCTTCCTGACCCATGAGTGAGCTCCATCGCACCCACATACCATCCGGCATTGAACACTCACAGTGACATCACCTCTCTTAACTTTCAACAATGCAGACTCCATTCCGATTTCAACATCCTCCGGTGTACTGGAAAGCCAGATGTCAGACCCTTCATCGACTGCGCGTCTTACTAGGGCTTCGTCAAACTTCTTTCTGCATACTGACCATGTTCTTGTCCTATTCGGATTTCCGATCTCTACAGGGGTGCCGGATGGACCGTGGATTCTAGCTCCCCAGATCGGAGTAAGTACTGTTTGCTCTAGGGAAACCTTACTCATGGCATCTGGATTGACTAAGCCCGCACACTGGAATGGCCTGCCTATCTCATCGTGTTCTTCAATAATCAGAACACTATGCCCATGCTCCCTCATCTTAGTGGCAAGGTATCCTCCAACTGGTCCCGCACCAACTATTGCTACATCATAGTGGAAGTCCACAATACCCACGTACTCACCGCCTACTTTTTACTCCCCTTATTGCCCTGTTTTCTCTTAAGGCTCTTGAGCTTAGAAATTAAATTGCTAGCATCGGATTTAGTCATCTCGTCCTCAGTGGCCAGATTTTCCATAGCAAGAATATCCGCCATTGGAATGCCTAGTTGTTCGGACATGTTCCTGACCAACTCCATCTGAGGTTCAGTAGCTGGCATGGCTGAGCTAACGTCCCTCATTATTCCGATTAGCTTACTGGCACTTCCTTCTCTGCCACCAGTCAAGTCATCCATTTCTTTGGCATCAACTTTCGACAGGGCGTCTGAAACAGACATTCCCGACTTGTCAATCAGGGAAATAAGGTAGCTCATTTGTTTCTCACTTGCAGGTGGTCCGCCATTCGCCATAGAAAGCTCATTTAGGGAGCCAATCAGATCACTGGCCTCTTCACCAGATAGCTCATCAATTTCCCTGCCACCTAGGAGCGCCTCTAACTCCCCATCTTCCAATCCAACGATTCGACTCTCTATGTAGGCCATTTGTTTGGGGGTCGGGCTTTTCCTCCTATATTCAATTGCTTTGTTATGGGCTTCTTTGAAATCCCTTGCGAAATCGCCCCACACAGCTGGCCCCCCTATCGAGCCTAGCTCAATATTGTCTAGGCTATCTTCCATCTTGGCTGTGAAAGAAGCGGATAATACATCTATCCCACCAGCCTTGGAACCATAGATGGGAGCTACCTCAATCCACAAGGTCCTGCCATTGTCCGTTGGATAAAGCGAACTACCCTCTGATTCAACATATCCCCTGTCCTGTATTCTCTGAACAATACTTACGTACGTCGAGGGCCTCCCAATACCAGCATCTTTCATCCGCTTTACAATCGAACTCTCAGAGTACCTTCTAGGGGGCTTCGTTTCATCACTGGTGAGTAGAGGATTCCCTTCCTCTTCATCAATTAGCCACTCAGTCCCTGCTTCCAATGGGAAAATGGGCGGATTAGTTCGGGGTTCAGATAGGAATTCTGCTGACGCCGCTTCCCAACCTGGATGAATCAACCATGATGCGGTTCCGGTCAGTATCTCTTCGATGCCAGAAACAGTAGCGCGCAGGTCACGCCTCTCCCTCATAGACTCAGACATCTGGCTGGAAGCAAATCTACCCCAAATCAATCGGTACAGCCTCTTAGCATCTGATTCCGTGCCTTCGATGGTTTCGGACTTTGGATTGGTTGGTCTGATGGCCTCGTGCGCGTCTTGAACATTGGAAACGCCCTTCTTGGCATCGGGCCCCAATGAACCCGGTCCAATGTAGTCAGCCCCATATTTTTCCTCAATAAGATCCTTGATTTCCTTTCTAGCTGTCTCGCTAGTCCTTGTTGAGTCGGTTCTAATGTATGTTATATGACCCGCTTGATAGAGGTCGGATGCAATCTTACTGGTCTTACTCATTGACCAACCCAAGGATGAGCTGGAAGTCTGGAGGAGGGTATCTGTGGTGAATGGAGCAGGGGCCTTTCTCCTGTTTTTGCCTTCCTTGACAGAAGAAATATGTAGAGTTCTGGAGTTAGAAATTGCTTCATGTGCATTAACGGCCAACTCACCATCAAATGTCCTGTCTGGGAAATGCTTCCCATCATCATCTGTCCATGCCCCATCATCATCCTTCTCGTGGAATCTCACTTTGAAGGAATACCCATCACAGGTCGCTTTAACGCTATGGAATGGAATTGGAACATGATTATCTCGCTCTATTTCCCTTTCGACTATGAAACCAAGTGTCGGAGTCTGTACTCTGCCCATTGATTTGAGATTCCAGCTTCTGGCAAATTTGGAACACCTGTAACCGACAAGTCGATCCATGAATCTTCGGACCTTAGCCGCATCTACTAGGTTGGAATCAACCTCCCGATGGTTAGAAACCGCATTACCGACAGCTTCCTTAGTAATTTCATTGAAGGTGATTCTCCTAACTACTGGGAAATCTGCGAAGATAATGCTAAGTCTCCATGCAATAAACTCCCCCTCTCTATCTGGGTCGGTTGCGATATAGACCTCTTCGACACCCTTTGACGACGCCTTCCTAAGGATTCCTGAAATTATCGACTCAGCCCTTTGAGTCCATTCCCATGGTGGATCCGGAAGGCTATTCTCATCAGATGACCACATCGCCTTGCTTCCTTGCTTTCCGCTCTTTCTAGTTGGGAGATCCTGTACATGACCGTTACAAGCCTCCACAATCCATCCCTTGCCAAGATACTTCTTTACCGTCTTGGCCTTGGTCCCCGATTCGAGTATCATTAGCTTCATTGCTTCACACCCATAGCTCCACATCAGAATGCAGTGCTACGTTTTACTCGGGCTTAGTGAGCCCCGTATAAACATGAGTGGAACAAGACCGCTCCAACGCGCGCGCGTGCAGGTGTGTGTGGCGCGCGCGTGAGGGATAGAAGAAGAATTCAGAGTTCCCTAGCCCTAACTTCATCCCAAATCTCTTCTGATCCGGGACCTCCACAACCGACACATCCAGGATAGCCCGCCCTAGCTAGGCCATCGATGATTTCCAGAAGCCGACTCCAGATTTCTACCACATCGCCATTACCTATTTTTATCCAGCAAACACCCATTCCCGGCTCAGTATTTGTGATGGAGAAATCCAATCTATCTTCTGAACTGAAGAGTATCTCATAATTAGAGGCTGATGATTTAATCGTCGGCTCATTGACCATTGTTGGCAACTCGTCTGAAATCTTCAGAATTAATATGTTAGCAGAGTCGAGCAGTTGTTCGGGCACTGTCAGGCTCCCACCATCAGACCTCAAGAACCTCCTTGCGGCCTCATACATAGACGGCCCCCAATCGCTCATGTCAGTGCGTGCAGTACGTAACTCTTGAAGGGTATAGCATCACGGCTCTGCTCATGGGCATTGGTTGGAGTATGCTAGCCCGACCATTACTTAGTAGGATTGACTCCGAGAGGGCGCACGGATTAGCTATCAGATCCCTTTCTGGTTTCGGTGAGACATCTGCCGGGATTAGGGCACTTAATGCCCTATACCAATCGCCCGAATTGCCCACACACGTTTTTGGTAGACTTTTCAGACATCCACTTGGATTAGCCGCAGGAATGGACAAGGGTGCAAGCGCGCTCTCTGCTTGGCCGGCTTTAGGATTCTCCTGGGTCGAATATGGTGGAATCACGCGATTCCCACAAGGGGGAAACCCGAAACCAAGGATGTTCAGGGCAGATGCCGAACAAGCATTAGTCAATAGTATGGGATTCAATAACCCCGGGGCCTCTTCAATCAGAGACCAGCTAATCATGAGGAGGGCCACTGGAAAATGGCCAAACGTTCCTGTAGCTGCAAATATCGGGAGATCCAAAAAGATCGATAATTCACAAGCACCGTCTGACTACTCCGCCACTTTGGAAACTCTTTGGGACCATGCTGATTTTTTTGTTTTGAATATTTCTTCCCCGAATACTCCCGGCCTTAGGGACCTCCATGAGGAGTCCAGCCTCAGTTCTGTATTGAGGGCCTGCAACTCAGTAAGGGATATGAAGGGCGGAGGGAAACAAATACTGCTGAAACTTTCACCGGATGCATCAGACGAAGAGCTCGTTGCAACTTCACAAGAGGCTCTGAAGAACGGAGTAGATGGAATTGTGGCTACCAACACGACCCTGAAGAGGCCAATCCCCAAGAATACGAAATCCCGTCACGCATTTGCTCAGAACGGAGGTGTTTCTGGAAGGCCTCTACAGTCGAGGTCTTTGGAGGTGGTTTCGATGCTGTATGAGTCTACTGATGGCAAGGTGCCCATAGTGGGGGTCGGAGGGATAGATTCCGTGGATTCTGCGTGGAACTCTGTGACTTCCGGAGCCTCACTATTGCAATTGTACTCCGCACTAGTCTTCAGGGGGCCATCTGTAGTATCAAATATTATTCGCGGCCTAAGGTCCCGCGTGAGAGAAAATGGATTTTCCAGTATAGATGAAGCAGTTGGATACAATAACATTTGACACCATCAGAAAAGTCATCAATCGAATTCACTAGGGCATGGCAGGAAAGGTGTACGTCTGTGTCGTTAACCAGGAAAAATAGACTGCTCATTGCAGGGGCCTCCATGGCACTACTACTAGTTCTCATGTTTGTTTCCATCGAACCACAAGTACAGTACTCTGTTGACGAGGTAATGGATGACCCTAGTTCCTATGAAGGATCCCTGCACGTTAGGGGCGAGGTTTCCATTGGTAGCCTAGACACAGAAAATTTCAGCTTCACCATTTCAGGAATTAGTTATGCATTGAGTGTCGACTACACCAGCACCGTCATTCCAGATGGATTCAACGAGGGTAACATGATTGCAATAAAGGGAGAACTGATCAACAATGGTGGATTTTGGATTCTTCATGCCCATGAGATTCAGACTGGATGCCCATCAAAGTACGAGGCAGCATAATTCCTCCAGCCAATTATTTGAAAGGGGGGGACTTCCCGGTTGTGTTGGGCTAGGGGGGGTGTTGACGTGCTCTGTTATTCACAAATCGTCGATAATGGTGACCTGAAGTCCGAGGGCGGCGTAGACGAGCCGCTGGCGACCCGCCGGTTGACGTCGACGCCTCGTCCCCAAGAGATGCAGGTTGTTGGAATTGGCTTCCGGAGGGGAGCCATGACCATCCTATGCCCGGGAACCAGGTCAGGCGCGGAAGCGAGCAGCCCGACCGGGGATGCTGGATGCCTTGGGAAAACGGGGCTGAGGAGATCGGTGATTTATCGCCAGTGGTGACGTACGTCCACCGAGGACGCGCCCACTATTGTGGGATACCTTCTAATCCACCCATTTTACATATCATGTCAAAGCAGTTCTTGGGAACCGATTGCACCGACAGCCTTTGCCCCTTCATTAGGAGAGGCATGCCCTCTAGTGCGGGATTCTCCCTCATTTCCGGGAGGGTGACAATTTCTTTCATGGCTGTCACAGCCTCTATGTCAACCATCATCCATCGGGGATTGTCTGGAGTAGCCTTGGGGTCGAAATACTTCGACGAGGAGTCCTGAGCAGTGAAGTCGGGATAGCCTTCTCTGCATACCTTAGCGACACCTGCAATGTGCGGGGGCTTGCAATTCGAGTGGTAGAATAGCACCAAGTCACCAATTTTCATGAGGTCTCTCATTGTGTTCCTTGCTTGGTAGTTTCTCACTCCATCCCAGTGTGTCTTATTGTCATCCACTAGCTGCTCCCATGGGTACACATGGGGCTCGCTTTTCATCAGCCAAAGTCCAGTCATGTATTGCCGGCTGAATGCAAGGCGAATCAACGTGTCGAATCACCAGGCGTCATCTGAGGAGCCCAGAACCATCACAGCATCGATTACGTCAGCCTCGTCTCTGGCAATGGCTCTACGGAGTCCTGCGGCCTTAACCATCGTATTCATCCCCCCAGTCAAACCTATGTTCGCCTTAATCATGGCAGTGAATATTGCGGGAAGGAGGATCAATGCGGAAATAGCAGCAACCAGAAGTAGGATAATTATCGTCGTCACGAAAGGTTTGATCGCTGCAATTGGTATGAGGTAGGCACAAGTCATCCCAAATGCAGTGACCGTGACTGCTTCGAACAGACTCATTCCAGTACTAGCACAAGCAGCCTGTATCGCCTCAATTGAGCCTCCCTGCTCCTTTATCCTATTCGCTATGTGTATCGAGAAGTCAACACCAACGCCAACCAATATCGATCCTATCATTACTGTGACGAGCGAAAGCGGGACATCCAGACTATCCATTGCTAGCCACTGCATCATTACTGTGAATCCAACGGGCATCGTGGTGAGAATTGCATATCTCACATCTCTGAAAACTAGGGCCAAGGTCAGAACGGTGAATAGGAGCGCGAAGCCGAGAGACGACCACTGAGAATTTACAATCAGATTGTTTACCTCAATGGTGATTGAAGCCACGCCGATAAGGGGCGTGGAATCAATCGCACCATCGGTTTCCTGTGAGGCGTATTCATCTACCAAATCGACAGCAGCAGATGTCGCCTTTACATCCATGAAAGGCATGTCTATGTAGATCAGGCTTCTTTGGAAATCAGACGACATGAAAAGCCCCCTCATTTCCTCGGTCATGCTGTTGTAGAACACATAGATTAGGAAATTCTGTGCCTGGACTCCACCAGTGTCCTGCAGGTCCAGGTAGTTCATGGCACTCCAGAATGAGACGTTACCAGATTCCTCATTGTCGAAAATTAACTGTGCCACGTCTCTGATGGGATCAGGTAGGATGTTAGTCCCGTTAATGAAGTCGTAAATCGGAGTCCCAGAGACATTTACACCAACTCCTATGGCCTTCATCAGGAATACTATGGAAACAGCCGTCGTATTCTCCACAGTATTGCATTTAGTCTCTAGTTGTGAAATTCCTTCGAGATTGGCAAAGGGGTCACTCTGCTCTGCTTCAGCGTTAGGTAAAGGATTTGGATCAGCTGAGATATCCCCCGTGATCAATAAGAAACCAGGCTGCCCCGCGTTGAACTCATCGGAGTAAACACCCATCTTGTCAACAGCGTCGACACCGGCTGGAGCCATTTCCAGTAGGTCGATGTTTTCCTCCACGTTTGGTCTATTGATTCCAGCAGAAACAAGCATGGCGATAATGAATAATGCCAGTGTAACCCTCGTCCATTTTATCGGAGTCTCAACTGCTACCTGAAAGATCTTAGGGGGCGGATGTGATGGTTTCTTCAGGTCTAACATCATTGTCAGATTAGGCACCATCAGCATAGTCATCAGGTAGACCACGACAATACCGCCGGAGAGCGCCCAACCAATCGTTTGTATGGGCTTCATTGGAACAAACGTTAGCGAAATGAATCCGATAATTGTGGTCAGCGCCGAGAGTAATACCGCCCTACCGGTAGAATTCAGGGCCTCTGACATCTTCTCTCTGGGCGAGCCCTTACATTCTGCATACCTGTTGGTTATGTGAAGTCCGTAGGATACACCCAGGGCTAGAACTATTGGTCCTACGATAATCACCGTCATAGTGACCTCATAATCAGTCAGACCAATCATTCCAAGGGTGATCCAAACAGAGCATAAGGTAGGAAGGCCCGAGATAATGACAACTTTGATTCCCTGCACGAGACGGATTCTTCCAGTCTGTAGAAGATCGCAATGGAAGATAAACAGGCCGAAGGCGACAAGAATCACGCCAACGGGGAAAACACCCCAGAATAGCTTGAACGACTCTTCTGTGATTGCGTTGGTGAGTGGAACCGGTCCTGTTAGGGTCATCCTAAGGTCGAGGTACCCCTGCTCTTCACAATAATCCTCGTTCTCCTTTGCATCGGGGTTGAGCTCCCTACCATCTTCGTCCCTGCAGAGCCAATTGTTCTCAATGGATATCCTATGAATTTCATTTGATACAAAATCGATGTAATCGCTTGTGTCATCTTCACCGTCACCATCCATGTCAACTAGACTGGTGATCCCTATGATTATCACGGCCCTATTCCAGTGTCCAGCAGTCTCATTAACATTATTCCCCACATCCCTGACTAGCTTATCTAGGGCATTCTGTGGCATCTCATCTAGGATCTGATCCACTCTTTCCTGTTCATCCGGTATTGAGTAGTCCCCGATCAAGTTAGACTGACTGTCAACTGTATCATTTACCAGCTCCGATAGCTCGCTACTCCCAGTCGCTTCAGCTACTCCTGAGAAGAACGCCTTGACCACCCTCCCACCACTGGAGTTGACCTCCTTGACCACAGTAGAAACTGAAAGAACGTATATCACAAAGTCATTTTCGCCAGCGTCGTTTCTATGTGAGTTGAGGCTGTTCTCCACCAAATCCAGTTGGGTGAGGATGGGTAGTTTGTCAACCCCAGACGTGTTAGACTCTACGTAAACCACCATGACATTAGTAGTCCAGTCTTGCTCCACGTCTTCGATTTGGGCCTGAACCTCCGATCCTTGTGGGAGGTATATGGCCATATCACCGTTGACGTTCAGGGCCCCTTCCTCACTGCACCAGTCCGGGTTGTAACCGTCCCTGCAATCGTTAATTCCAGAATGTATTGAGAAGAATCCTGTAATTGCCAGGCAAATAACTACTGTAACTACAGGAACCTTGGTGATGATGTCACTAACGGTGGAATCCAGCAGATTACGTTTTATCGTATTGGGTGCCCTCTTTATTGCCTTTGAAACAGATTCAGAATCGATACCTCCAACCGTCTCCCGCAGTACCGCAGCCTTCTCTTTCACCATATTTACTGGCGTTTCGAACATTCCAGAGACGCTGAATCTACGCTCCTCGCTTCCTTCATCCATCTCAATACAGTGTTTGCTGACTGAGGAGGGGACTTCAACCCCTCGCCACATATATCCCCCCTAATGCTGTTACGACAGGCCCGCCGTAGGCGGGAACAGTCAAGAACGTGAGTTCTCAGGGATGATATCGAGGAGATATAGTGGGCTCTCCAACCATTCAAGACAAGAGGTGGTCAATCGACCTTGAAAAGAGGATTCAGGAGGAACACTTTGGACCCTCATTTACAGAACGTTATTCCTTCGATCCACGCAGCGAGAAGGAGCTGTTTGTTATCGATACTCCACCGCCATATCCTAGTGGTACATGGCACATTGGCGCAGTCGCTCAATACAGCATGATTGACGTAATCGCCAGAAGCCAGAGACTGATGGGCAAGGAGGTCTATTTTCCCTGGGGTGTGGACAGGAACGGAATAAACATCGAATTCACAGTCGAGAAAAAGACCGGTAGGAAAATGAGGACATACGAGAGAGGGGAGTTCTTGGATCTATGCTCTGCCACCATAGAGGAATACACACAAGCGATGAGACGTACAGCGAAGAGAGTCGGGCTTTCGTGTGATTATGCAAATGAGTACCTTACCGACGCTCCCGATTACCGTGCCGTAACACAGTCAATCTTCGTTGATCTTTTCAGGAGGGGGGACATCGTTGAGGATCTAAGGCCCAATATATACGACCCAGTAGAAGGTACCACAATAGCCGATGCTGAAGTTCAGAGGGTTTCCAGAGAAACCTTGCTATGTGATGTAAGATGGACTACCGATGATGGGGAGGATGTGATTATCTCCACAACTAGGCCTGAACTCATTTGTGCTTGCGGGGTCGTAGTTGTCCATCCAGAGGATCAGCGATATGCACACTTGGTTGGTAAGAGGATATCCCTGCCACTCCCTGTTGATGGTCGCGATGATTCCGTTGAGATAATGACTCACCCATCGGTAAAGTCCGATTTCGGCAGCGGCGTTCTAATGGTGTGTTCATTCGGAGATCAGAACGACGTCGCCGTATTCAGGGAACTCGGCATCGATCCGTTCGTGGCAATAGACATGGAGGGGAGGCTCACAGAAATCTCAGGGCCACTCAGCGGCATGAAGGCGGAAGAAGCTAGGGAGGCAGCTATAGCCACCCTGTCAGAAATCGGACGATTGGAATCCGCTAACAAGAGGACCCAGGAAGTACCAGTCAGCGAGAGGGGCGGCAACCCTGTGGAAATTATCCTCCTCAAGGAGTGGTATGTTAGGCAGACTCACATCCTAGAGAGAATGAGGGAGCTTTCAGACCAAACAGTCTTCATTCCGGAAAGAAACAGGCAATTCCTGCATGACTGGATGGATGGCGTATCAATAGATTGGCCAATTAGTAGGAGGAGATGGTATCACACAGAGGTGCCAATATGGTATTCTGAAGATGGCAGCAAGGTCGTCGTCCCTCCTCACGGGTCATATGTCCAGCCATGGAGGGACGAACCCCCCGAAGGTTCCGAGGTCCTCGATAGGGCAACACGGGAGTCACTCGGAAAATTCTCTGATCTAGCTGAATCTCTGGGTGTGTTAACAGGCGAAGAGAAGGTTTTCGATACTTGGATGGACTCTTCGAACTCCAATCTCTATGTTTCTGGATATATCAGCGATCCAGAGATGTTTGAGAGGGCGTTCCCAACGGCAATCAGACCTCAGGGCAAGGAGATTGTCAGAACATGGCTCTACTATACCCTCCTAAAGAGCACCCTGCTCTTGGATAAACCCGGATTCAAGAACATCTGGGTCGACGGACTTGGTATGGATCCTTGGGGAAGAAAGATGTCAAAATCCCTCGGAAACGGAATTGATGCCGACTCAGTATTGGAATGTGGTGCAGCAGGAAGGACTGGGTCATGGAAAATAAAAGGCCCCGGTGGCAAGCAAGTCAGCCTAAGGGCGAACAAAATAGGAAGTGAATGCTTCAGGCTTTGGAAGGCATGCGATGCACAGGTTGGAGATGATTTCCACATCAACCCCGAAGAAATTGAGGCCAAGTACTTCGGCGTTCTAACTAAGATGTTCAATGTAGCTAGGTTCGCCAGCCAGTTCGAAGTTCCAAGTGACCTAGAAATACCTCCCGGTGAGATCAAGCCAGAGGATATCTGGATACTGTCCGAGTTCAGTCACGTTATGGAGAGAGTTTCCAATGCATGGGAAGGGTTAGACATCTATAATGCGGCACAAGCAATCAAGGGCTTCTGGACTGGTGTTTTTCCAGGGCATTGGCTGGAAATGTCGAAATCCCGACTATACGATGGAGATGAGTCGGCAGAATGGACTCTCCATAGGATAGTGAGGGATCTGATGACTGCCTTCTCACCAATTTGTCCATTTTTCACACACTATCTCTCGACCGAGATTTACGGCCTAAGCTCTGTCGATGTCCGGGAATTCCCATCGACATCGCATTCTGCAGTGTCCCATTTCCCCCATGACTTGACAGAGCTAACACCATCGATTATCGAGTTCAACTCAATGGTTTGGAGAGCTAAGAAAGAAGAGGGCCTCTCCCTCAAGTCGCCAATCTCTGGCATTCCAGTGCCGGATAATCTTGAACTACTCTCCGATGCGCTTTCTAGCATGCACAGGTTAGAATGACTAGTTTAATGCCGAATCTGGAATCTCGTCCGACTCAAAACTATTGATGATCGAGATGATTTCATCCCCAATTCTCGACTGGGCCTCCTTGGTGGCTGCACCGATGTGTGGAGTTGAGGTAAATCTGTCAATTTCCAATAAGTCATTATCCGTTGCTGGCTCGATTTCGAAAACGTCTAGAGCAGCCGTCGTCAAATCCCCTGCAATTAATGACTGTCGAATTTCATCCTCATGCACTATCCCGCCTCTTGCGCAATTCACAATATGATTTCCACACTTTATGCCATCAGCACCGATTTTTGGCATTAGAGACACTCTCCTAGAGTTAACTAGATTCCTCGTCTCTGGCGAAAGGAAGCAATGCACGGAGATGTGTGTGCACATTCTGAATAGGGAGTCTACTTCTTCATGAAGGGTACAGTAGTCATCGACAAGGTCCGGTTCTATGTAAGGATCGAACGCGTGAATCTCCATACCGAGATTTCTCCCAATCTCTGCCACCCCTCTAGCTATTCTCCCGTAGCCAATCAGTCCAAGCCTCTTGCCCCTTAGCTCACTGCCACGCATCTCCTTTTTTGCCCATTCACCACCCCTCATTCTTCGATCAGAGCGTGTGACATTCCTGACGGATGACAGTAGTAGCCCAATAGTCAACTCAACGACCGCGTTAGTCGATGCGCTAGGGGTATTGCATACCATAACGCCACATGAAGTGGCGGCATCGATGTCGATGTTATCGACACCGACTCCCGCCCTTATTATCATCGACAACGACCCTGAATCTTTTGAATTCGCATTAATGACATCAGAACCCAATTTCGTAGCGCTCCTAATCACTACGATATCAAAATTCGACAATGAGCCATTTTGCAGAGAGTCTAAATCATGATGGCCAATTACAACTTCGTGCCCCAATCCCCTGAGTACTTCAGCTGCTTTCTCGTCAATGCCATCAGTCACAGCTACTCTCGCCATACCCACTTGTATTGACAGAAGTACGATGAAGATTTTCCGAGAATCCTATGGCATAATTGATATCTAACTACCATTTCGGTTGCTTTGAGGACTTTCATGACCTTTGAATTACCAGAACTAGAATACGACTATGACGCACTTGAACCACACATAGATGCCTTGACTATGGAGATACACCATAGTAAGCACCACGCTGGATATACTGCAAAATTGAATGCTGCAATAATGGGGACCGAAATGGACGGAATGGACATTGAGGATTTGCTTACAAACCACTCCGACAACGGCGCAGTAAGGAACAACGGGGGAGGTTTCTGGAACCACAGGCTTTTCTGGACAATAATGTGCCCAAGGGGGGGCGGACAGCCCGACGGTGCACTAGCCTCGGCAATCGAACAGAAGTTCGGATCGTTCGACTCATTTCAGGAATCGTTTGCCAATGCTGCAATGACCAGATTCGGTAGTGGATGGGCATGGCTCTGCGTAGGTAATGATGGTGAGTTGTGCATTTGCTCTACACCCAACCAAGACAACCCAATAATGGACGGAAGCGGCCACCCCATCCTTGGCATCGATGTTTGGGAGCATGCATACTACAAGAAGTTCGGACCAGGCAGGGGTGACTACATCGCTTCCTGGTGGAATGTCGTAGATTGGGTGCAGGTATCGGAAAATTTCTCTGCCGCCTCTGGAAATCAATGATTTCTATTAGTTCGGTAGTGGAGTAACCGATTAGACCGGTTCATTCTAATCCTTCATGCGCAAGCATGGCCCGTGGCAGAGCCTGTAGAAGGATTGGCAACAGGGGTACTAATACTCCTTCTGCCGTTGCTCCTTTCACTTCCCTTGAGATTTGGCTGGAAGTGGTGGGTTGGAATGGAGCCCGAGCACGAGCATTATCGAGAGAAAGTCAGGAGGGTCCTCGACTCAGGGATTCCAATCAGAAGGTACAGGACCGAATTGGACTCCGAGGCAAGGAGGCTTCTGATTGATGACGAGAGAAAATCTAGAATTGAGTCAGATCTACTAAGGCCATTAGGTACGCAACACTTCCTACTTTTGCCTGCGTTGGTGTTCTCTCCCCTACTTGGCCTCTTCGCTCTACCTGTATCTGTAGTACTCTCACTTCTCTTCAGGCCCATAGAGTGGATTCTAATTGACAAAAAGCTGCTACTATGGGTCGCCGGGTTAATCCGCAAGGTTACTCGCTGGGAAATTATCGGTATCCCTCCACTTGATGATGGAACAGGTACCCTGAACAAGGTTCTCGAATCTGCACATAGGATGCCAATCACAGTCTTCTTGGGAATTTTCGCGTATCTCATAGTACTATACCTCCCACTTAACCCCACAGAGGTTCTCGTTCTAAGCGCGGGATTCTACATATTCCTAGTCTCTGTAATTTCTGTGATCCGTGCCGCTACGCTAAACTCACTAGTTTTCGCTGACCCGACCAAGAGGAGGCTGATTCCGATGCACTCCCTGGTTGATGACGCGTTAGGGCCGTCTGTTGGAATAGGACTAATATTCCTTCTTTCACGACAACTCATTTACGGAAGCAGACTGAGATCAGGCGATCTTTTGGGGGACCCAGTCGTTTTCTCGACAAGCGTTCTGTTAGTATTGTATACGGCGACCATAATCGGCGTTGCCGTCGAGTACGCTTTCTTCGTCTCAAGGAGCAATGTGGTTAGGAATAACTTTCAGAGGCAAGTAGTAGTGGAGCACGATCCCATGGTTTACCTATTTACTAGGCACCTAGGGACTCTTCGCATTTCACCACTAATGAAGCTGGAGGAATGGATAGACAATGGCGAGGAGATAGAGTTCTCCCACGTTCAACGGGCAGCAGAACCAGGCTCAACCAAATGACTGGCCGCACCCGCATGACCTGTCAGCGTTAGGGTTCTCAATCTGGAATCCCCCGCCCATTAACGAGTCTTTGAAGTCAATAATTATGCCATCTAGGAGAGAGCTGTCTCTGTTGTGCACCAGTATGGTCATGCCGTTTTCCTCAATCCTCTGGTAGTTGTCGTCATTCGAATCCTCAATTATCGACATGTCGTACATGTAACCAGAGCAGCCCCCTGACTCAGCGCTGACAACTAGCGCATGCGTGCCTTCATCCCCCTTCATTGAAGATTTCAGAGCTGAAACTGCAGATTCGGTTATTTCGATATTGACTTTGACAGCCTCAACTCTCTGCAGCGATGATACCACTGGTAAGGAAACACCCTCACAACCATCGTGTGCCATGAGACCCGCTAAACGGTGTGGTATTTGAATAGTGTTGATAGTACGTCCGCCATGTATGAATACCCCGACTCAATGTCGAATCATGGCCAGTACGGAGAAGCAGTTCGGGGTCTCCAAACTCAATGCTCGTGGATTGTCTAGAATCGATGACTTAGTCGCCGTCGAGTCTCCGCTCACAATCAGCATCACATTTGGCAGTATCACTAGATCTCTGGGAGTAACTATGCGTACTCCCGGAAGAGATAGGGAGCTTGCGATAGGCTTCCTCTACTCAGAGGGACTCATTGGCGGCATTGACGACGTCATTGAAACCAAATCTGACGTCGACTCGATCGACGTTGTTTGTAGAAATATTGACGAGGAGTCTCTTAGTGAGTACCACAGAATTTCCACCATTACTTCTTCATGCGGAATATGTGGTAAGGATTCTATATCCAATATGCTACATATTCATGGTCCAAAGTTGAATGACGGGCCTAATGTTTCCAGCGATTCGATAAATCACTCATTGGAGGCACTAAGGATGATCCAACCCCTGTTCAATTCAACCGGGGGATCTCATGCATCAGCTATAGCCACTGCTCAGGGAGATGTCGTGCACGTTGAAGAGGATGTTGGACGACACAATGCCCTGGATAAGCTGGTTGGCCATATGTTGCTATCCAATATGCATCCAGTAGATGATTTGATTCTACTAGTTTCTGGCAGAGCCTCATTCGAACTCGTACATAAGGCGATTAGGTGTGGCTTCAGTGTCATGATCGCTGTTGGGGCACCTAGCTCATTGGCCGTGGACATGGCGAGAGAGCACGGACTGACATTGGTAGGATTCGCTAGGGGCGAATCATTCACGATTTACAGTAGCCCAAGCAGGGTCTCTTCTAGTTAGTAGCCCTCTTGGACTGCTCCCTTGCAAGAATTTTACACCTACTTATCTGCTTCCTACAGAGTTCGTTGTCAGAATCATCAAGACCTCTCTCCAGTGATTGAGTAAAGCACTTCACCGCATCCTCAAAAAGCTCCAAGGCTGCATAAGAAGAGCCCATGTTGTAGAGCATCCTAGCTGTTACCCCACTGGGATCCATAGAGATAGCAGTATGGTATGATCTAATGCTGTCCCCGTATCTGCCTAGCTGGTACAGCGCATGGCCCCTGCCTCCCTGAGACTTCACCCTGAGGGAGAGCTCTTCTCTAGGGGCACTCCCAATGGCCCTCTCAAAGCAATTCAGTGCCTCTATGGCCTGCTCCTCACCGAGTAGGGTCACGCCCTTGTTGTACCACTCTATTGATATGTTTACGTCATCATTTTCGGCTGGATCTATACTATCTAGCCTCTCTTGTGCCTCCTCACCTGCTGTGATAAGGTCAATCTCGCCTTGCTCGATCTCGATAACTTCATTCTTCTCAGCAGCTTCAATGATGGCCCCGGCTCTTTGCCTGCATTGGAACGCCCTATCCACATGGCCCGCCGCAGATAGTGCATCGGCCATACCGTTCCAGATATCAGATGAACCCCTGTCTTCCTCGAGTAAGACCTTCCACATATTCACGGCCCCCACATGATCGCCTGATTCCGACATCTCCCTCGCAATAGAAATCCTGTTAGCAAATGTATCAATGATGGAAACATCAGCATCCACTACTTCTTCCTCTATCCCCTCATCAACAATTTCCCCGATTTCTTCTTCCGGATCTTCGAGCTCTGAAATACGCCTAGAAATATCATTGTCAGGATCATATTCCAGTGCCCTCTTCCAGATGGTCACGGCCTCCTCTGAATTTCCAGCCTCCAGTCGCATCTCACCGAGTGAAACTAAGCTATTCACATGAGCCGGATTGGATAGCAATGCATTAGCCAGTGACTGCATCGCATCGATCTTCCTCCCATTCCTTCTCAGTAATTGTGCAAGGTTGTAGTGGGTTTTGGGAGAATCCTCGCCTATGGATATTGAATATTCCATCGCCTGAATCGCCTCAACCTCGTTACCCACCATGGAAAGGCATGTCCCACAAATTGACCATAGTGCGGCATCGCTAGAGCCATCGCCCTGTAGCCTCGGCCTAACCATGTCCAGGGCTTCTTGAGCTTCCCCTACTCGTAACTTCTCGCGCGCTACTTCAATGAGCTCATCTAGTGGAATTAGGACTTCTGACTCAATGAAGGGCTCTTCTTCGTCCTCTTCCTCAGAATCGTCCTCGTTTACAATTGGCTCCGATTTCAGTATCACTTCATCCTCGACCGGGACCGAATTAATAATCAACTCATCATCAACTGGTATCGACTCAATAACAATCTCATCGTTAGCTGCAGTAGGTGGAAAAAGACTCGAGATTCTGACTAGCTCATCCACCTCTCCAACATAACTAATTGCAGTACGAGCCAACTCTCCAGCCCTGACTGGGTCGGAGCTTTCTAGAAGCACAGCGAGATTGGCTGCAGTAGCACCATGTTCTGGGTTAATGGAGTATGATTTCTCAAATGCATTGACAGCATCAATAGTCATCCCCCTGCTGGCCTGAACTACTCCAAGGCCATACCAGGCCGAAGCACTCGAAGGAAACGACTCGACGGCCTCATTGTATTTCTCTGCGGCCAACAATAGGTTGCCGGAATCAGCGTATGAGCGAGCCGATTCCAATAATTCGGACATCGCCCCGTCGTTCATACCAGTTCGCTCGTTGATTGTAACATAAGCATTGGCTTATCATGTACGGAAACACATAGTTGAAGTCCTAGGCCTGACAGGGACCAACATGTCTGAACCAATCCTTATCATGGGAATTTGCGGAACATATGACCTAGATTCGGCGAATGGCAGAATGCTCGAGCTCCTGCTGGATGAGTGCCGCAAGCTTGGCGCCGAGACTGTCGTGTGGGATCATGGTGCCAAACCCCTCCCTCTCGTCGGAGCAGAAGGGAGTTGGGATGATGAAAACGTCAAGGAATTTCAGGAGCTTGCGACGTCATCCGATGCATTCGTGCTATCGAGTCCGGAATATCACGGAACGATGAGTGGAGTGATGAAGAACAGCTTGGATTGGCTGTATTCCAAGCACACAAAGGGCAAGGTGTTCGGTCTGATGAGCACGCTCGGCGGGCAGCCTAGCAACAATACACTCAATCACATGAGAATTGCAGCAAGATGGATCTATGGATGGGTTGCACCCGAACAGGTTGCAGTTCCACACATCAAGGAGGCATTCAATGAAGACGGTAGCCTAGTCAGCGATACAATCATGGAAAGGGTCACCAGCCTAGCATCATCGATAGTCACCAACACTACAAAATTAAGGAGATAGTGATACTCTGGATAGATTGCCGCCTGGTTCTGAGCTTCTTCTTCTGATTTGCATGATATGCGGAATCGTATCATGGTACGCCGATACATTCACAGAAAGGGCCGATATCGTCAGGGTCTTCTCTATGATAGGAATTGCATCCATGGCAAGCCTGATGATATGGGTCGTGGTAGGATAATCATGGCCGTACCTCTGAGCTCATATCCCACTAGGGCTCCAGTACAATGGTATAGAATCGATAATGGGCAAGAGGGGACCACTGTTGTTATCGTAATCGAGAAGCAATTCAGCAGGCTGGAGTCATTAATCGCCAAGATTCTCCGTGCCCCGGTGGAACTCAGAAGGCCTCTCGATGTCATGAACTCAACATTGTGGGAGTTAATGGACGGAATGCTCTCATTCGAGGATATTGCCAACGAGATGGATATCCGCTATAATGAGTCAATCGCCCCTTCGGAGGAACGGTGTGGATCATCCATAGAGAAATTAGTGGAGCTCAATCTAGCCATAATAAGAACATCACCAATCAACGGTGAATGGGATGTATCCCCATTGTCTTAATCAGCATTCAGATCGGGAGCATCCAATCTCACAGACTCGTCCTTCTTTGCCTTGTGCACCGCTGAGAAATATACGACTAGTGGAATTACGAGCATCAAACCAAAACATCCGACTAATGTGGCCATACCATATACTGATTCCTGAACAGGGTCAATGTTGAATTCACTCACTGAAACCAACTGATGTGTTGTTGCGTTCATGAACAAATCGATACCAGCACTATCTATAGCCCCGTCATCGTCGTATATCCCAACTCTCCACGTGATGATCCCAGATTCTCCATCTACTAGGTCACCGGCCATCTCCTCAGCCTCCAGAATATCGTCTGCCTGCAGGTACCCCAACCCCTCAACAGGGAGGGCAATCGATACGATCCCCCTCATTATGGACAAGTCGTCCTCGACCTCCAACTCGTGGGTCGTTGAAAACTCACACACCTCGATGTATTCTGAATAGTCCCCACTAATCTCCTTGCAGTTGAAGGGATAATCGACGTCTTCGCCCAAGGATGGAGAATAATACCATGACTCCCCTTCGGACTGGATCACGATAGTGGTTCCCACGGGGGCACTCAGAACAGAGGTATTAATCCATGAAATCGCATCATTGGTGGTTACATACCACTCAGCAACTTCCGCATCATCTTGAGACAAGGTCAATTCGACGTGTTCGTTCGTTGTCACATAGCCATAGTATTCAGAGTCAACAGTGTTAGAATAGACAGCATAACCAAGTATGATTATCAGTGTCATCCCCAGGCCTATCATCGTCCTGAGCATGTTTGGATTCTGCGACATCGACTTGCGCACAGGCCAACGAAACAACCGATGGATTTGAATCCTTGTCGTCCCAATTCCGGGCAATAGCATCCAAGCAGTAACTCAATCCTCGTCATCACGATTAAATAGGGACTCTAAGACGGGCGGCCGCTTGGTGAGCCTATGACTACGTTCCACGATGTTCCCGCCGACCTCGTCATTGACGAATTGTCGACGAGACTGGCTTCTGTAGAGGAGGTCGATGCACCCGAGTGGGCGAGCATCGTCAAGACCGGATCACACCGAGAAAGACCGCCTATCCAGGACGATTGGTGGTTCATCAGATCAGCTGCTGTCCTTCGCAAGGTTGGGAAGATGGGGCCCATAGGGGCCAACCACATGGCACAGCAGTTCGGCGGGCCTAAGGATCGAGGGGTCAAACCCAATCGTGCTGTTGCTGGCTCGAGGAACATAGCAAGAAACATCCTACAGCAACTAACGTCAGCAGGCCTCGTGGTCAGCAAGATGAACGCGGCAGGCACCGTGAACCACGGAAAGGTCCTCACACCAGCAGGGCAGGCCCTGCTCGACGATGTTGCTAACTCCGTTCTTGATGCCGCAATTGAGAGGCATCCGGGACTATCAAACTACTGAGGCGATTCCATGGCAAGGCACAAACCCTACGCTAAGAAGAGGCGTCTGATGAAGGTCACAAAGCAGAACCGAAGGGTGCCTGTCTGGGTCATGCTGAGGACTAACAGGAAGGTCAACACGCACCCTAAGAGGCATATGTGGCGCAGGAGCAAGCTGCAGAGGTGATTTAATGGCAGAGGTTAAGGAAATGACCATCCCACTCAGGGCTGCTTGGGCGGTCCCCAGGACTCGTAGGGCGAACAGAGCCATTATCGAGATCAGGAAGCACGTTGCTCGTCACATGAAGAAGACAGAGGATGAGGACATCTGGATAGACGAGGCAGTTAACCACTACATCTGGTCTAGGGGCATGCAGAAGCCCCCTCGGAAGATCAGGGTGGTTTGTACGCGTGAGGAGGGCTTCCCCCTGGAAGTCAAGCTACTGGAGGAATAATCATGGGCAACATCAGACCGTCGTTCGTTAAGATCAGGGCTCTGAGGCTTGTCGAGCTATACCCGGACCAGTTCACGGACGACTTCGATGCCAACAAGCACCTAGTGAGCGAGTTCTCCGATGTGGATAACAAGAGGATGAGGAATTGGATAGCCGGATACATAACCCGTTACAAGCAAAGACGCGTGGACTAGCGCATCACTCATCAGTGGATAACCCCCCAGAGCCTCATGGGCGGCAGGCTAGACACTGAGCCCCCCCTCGGCTCAGAAGACATTTGCATCGTGCTAGTCAATCCCAAGTTCGATGGAAATATTGGTGCTGTAGCTAGGTCAATGCTTAATTTCGGGATAAGGGACCTGAGGATTGTTGGCAGGGACGCGCAGTGGAGCGAAGAGACCAGGAACAGGGCCAAGCATGCTCAGGACATACTAGATTCGTGTAACACATTCGAAAGTATTGCAGATGCAACATATGACTGCTCTATGGTAGCAGGGACTTCGGGTAAGAGGGAAATTGGGGATAAGATATCATTTAGGCACTTCGTCCTGCCTGAAGAGCTCCCTCGTAGGTTAGTTGGAGTTTCGGGCAAGGCGGCGTTCATTTTCGGGCCCGAGGACATAGGGCTGACCAATGAGCAGCTACACGAGTGTGACATATTAGTGACCATACCATCTTGGGAGGGCTACCCAATCCTGAACCTGAGTCACGCTGTTTCTATCGTTTGCTACGCATGGTTCGCCACTTCAGCGAAACACGAACTAAGGGAGTCCGAGTCGATGAGGCTGCTAGACCCCGACCTCAGGGCCAGACTGAGGACCGAGATAAGCAGGCTTTCAGAGTCAATGCCTACGAAGGAACACAAGAGGGAGGGGATCGAGGAGACACTGCTAAGGGTGGTGATGAGGGGGCTGCCGAAGGATGACGAAATTCATAGGATACTCTCAGTAATTTCAGAGGCCGCCGACGCATTTGAATCGGCTAAATGAGTTACAGCAAGAATGGGGATGAAATTAGAAATAGCCCAATTAATGTACCACCAATGACATTCATCTGGTAAATCTTCGGATATTCGTCCTTTGCACCCCATGAGAATGTCTTGCGAATCCAGACTCTCTTATTTAGAGTACAATTAGCTACATACATCAATATGGCCACTCCTATACCGATTCGAGCCATATCAATGGCCTCTAAATCCATGATGCTCAATATTTTGGATCCCTTATGATATATTCGTAATATTATTGTCAATACACACCGGAGTGCTCTTGCATTCTTGAGTACCAGCCCGACACTACATGGTGACTCTCAACTATGTCGAACCCATTAAGTCCCTGCATAGATCGAAGGATTCCGAAGTTGGCGTAGTCCGCCCCGTTGGGCTCTTCTTCTCCAAAGAAGTCCCCGTCAATCCCCTTGGACATCTCGTCTAGTTGATACTGGAGATTCTCACGAGGGGGGAGATCAAACATTTTCGCCCTGCTCTTGCCTACCATACGCATTATGAATGCCCCTAGCCACTTATTGATCAGACGACTGCCAAACGAGAAGTTGTCAACCTTAGTTACGTAATCGAGGGCTCGGAGAGAGGTTCCGTACGAGGTGTAGATTACTGCGACGATGGACTTTCCCAGGACATTGTTGGAATAATCCATCCATCGGTCCTGCTCGGGGTCCTCGCCCTTTCTAGGGAATGATCCCGAGTCTTTCGAGTCGATGTAGTGGAGTATGTAGTTCGAGTCGTTCACCTGAGTGCCATCGACGTCGACGAACACTGGAACTTTGCCCCAGTCAGACCACTTCAGTTGTGTCTTGAATGTAGGGTCCACCTCGACCTTTGAGTACTCCATCCCCCTCGAGCCTAGGAGCGCCTTGACCTTGAAGCAGAACGGACAGGTCTCGAAGCAGTACATGGTTGGGAGGCCGTTAACCACTCTTTCGGGAACGAGAACCTCTTGCACTCCAACTGGCGGCTCTTCTACTGGAACTTCATTCATAGCAACGCGCCCGAACTATCACTTGTCAATCCATCGAAGCGTCACTGTCATCTACACTAGAGGGTATTCTGTATACATCATATACCGAGCCACTAATCGAAGAATATGCAGATAGCGGTTTTAGCAGGCCTCTTACCTGTGGTCTTGATGTGTTTTGGTTGGTCGACATATAACCTATATCACGGCGGATTTCTACACAAGAACAAAGGTTGGAAAACAAAGGAAGAATCGCCCATAACATTCTGGATCAGCGTCCTGGTCCCCTATGTGATTGGATTACTTTCAGTGTGGGGTTTTATTGATCCACATGGATTATTGGAATTTCTTTCGCCCCTTATTGGACCTTTATTCCCTCACTTGCGCTAGGGAATAAGGCTCCGTCAATATTCCACAGGAACTGGATCCAATGATCTCCATAGGAACCAACATGCAGCACTTCGGTATGGCCGCCACGCTTCTGCCACAGCCCTCATTTCTTCCTTGGTGAATGCCTCGGGAGCTAGTCCCTGTATTCCCTTTACGACCCCCAGATCTCCCAGGCTCAGAACATCTGGGCGCATTAGTGAAAAGATAAGCATCATTTCAGCCGTCCAAGGACCCACGCCCTTGAACTTCACGAGATGCTTGACTATCGAGTCGTCATCCAATTCCTCATATCCCTCAGGAAGGAGGGGGTCCCCGTTGGTTGCAATTCCGTGAATGTAGAGGATCTTTTGCTGTGATAAGCCACAAGATGACATTTCATCAGGCGTACAGGAACTAATGGATTTTCTATTGATATCACCACACAATTCCTTCAATCTACCGTGGATAGTATCTGCGGCCTTTACTGAAATCTGTTGACCGATTATGCTTCGAACCAGTGTCTGAAAGATTTCACCACGACCAGACAAACCTTCCTTTCCATACGACTCGACAATTCTACCAAGAAGAGGATCCTTGGAGAGGTGCGTAACTGCATCGTCCCACCATTCCGGCCTTCCTGTCTGCATGATTCGCGAGAGTGTTCCACCCTCTATGATGTATGCGTCATCTGAGTACAATCGGAAGTCCTACACACCATCGAATTAATCTACTGAAGTCCTTATTGGCATCCATGCTACCTTCATTCAACGTTCTCGGGGGCGATTTGGAAACCTGCTCAACTAAACCGCTCACTGGTTGGTATAGGGATGGATGCTGCAATACAGACAGAAATGACCGGGGTTTGCACACCGTTTGCTGCCTTGTTACCAAGGAGTTCCTGGAGTTCGCACGCTCTCAGGGGAATGACCTGATCACACCTGTGCCGGAGCACGGTTTCCCCGGGCTGTCCCCCGGCGACAGGTGGTGCGTCTGCGCACAGACTTGGCAAGATGCCGTTGAGAAAGGCGTGGGCTGCCCGGTGGTCATTTCTGCCACTCACGAGGAGACTCTGCAAATCGTTTCCCTGGAAACTCTCAAGGAGCATGCAATCTGAGGGTACCCTCGTTATACCCGCCAGTACAGAGGGTATACGAAGGGTATGTGCGACAATTATGATTAATTACAAATAACAATCTAGACTAAATTATGGCACTAATATACGTGGACATGGATAATGTGATTGAATGGTTTCTCCATATACCCTTGTGTATGAATCATCCCTACTAAAAGATAATTAGTTATCATGGCCTAGGTTGACCATGAAGAAGGTTGTACCAATTATTGTATTGATTTTGACTAGCGCTGCCCTATCTGGGTGCACAGAGGCAATCGAAGACTCCATGAGGGGGGCTGACTCAAATGTTGAAGGTATACACGTTTATGTTGATGGTTGGACGGGTGATGACACTATCTGTCAGACTGCCACGTTTCTAAAGGGTGGTGAGTCATATGAATGCACATTTACTCTAAATGATGACGCATATATCGTAGTAGACTTAGAAATAGCCAGTGACTCAGATCCTGTTGATCTCATAACTGTAGATAATATCAACTATCAAAAATGGGTAGATGGCGAATCTTACTATGCTCTTGAAGATTGGACTGATTATGAAACATATGGCGGGCAGTATGGCAAAGACATATTGATGCCCGAAGGAGAGTGGTATGTTCTCATTTACAATGACTATGATGAGTAGGGCCATCAACTACGTTACCCTCTGAGACCCCTCTGAGGGGCACGACAGGCCACGATATATTCAAACGAAATACCCCCTATCCTGAGTCATGTTTGCCGGAATGACAAGACTGGATCGGATCATTCTCATCATAGCTATCGGAATCGCTACAATGGCTTTCTTGGCAGCGTATATTTCCGGCTTCATAGATTGAAGTATAGGGTTGATTGTAACAAAGGGATCGTAGATTATGCGGGCGTAATACAGGGTACGGAATAAGCCACATGTATCATAGAGGGACCTCTTGTGGGAGATACGATGACCGAGCATGCCGAAGAATTTGCTCCCTTGTGGTGGAAGCTCCGTTGGTATCATGATGCCAAGTTCGAGAATAAATTGATCGAGGCGATCCGGGCGAAGGACAAGCCAAGCACAGGGATCGCCTACAGGATACTCCTCGGTGTATGCGGTATCTTGTTCTTCTTTGCTGGCTGGATAATGTGGAACATCGGGCTTCCAGCAGAGGGCGAAAACGGCACCATAGGGATGAATTTGGGGACGCTTTTGTTTTTCATCGGTCTCTTTGTTCAGTTCATCCTCGGCCCATATTTCGCTTTCATATCAATATCAAATGATGGACGGCTCTCTCCTTTGGTTCCAAAGGCACAACTAGAGTACTTCCGCCTGAAAGGCGCTATTTCGGACAAGGATATCAGCGATCACTACTGGGCTGCGCTCAGGGATCCGGCCCATGAGCACCATAACGAAATCATCAGGTACAAGTGGATGGATAGAATTCGATGGAAGCACCACCCTTCTGATTTCTTTGGATATGTGAAGTTAACGAAAGAATCTGGCGAGACAAGCGACGGCCTTCTTGTCCCAAAAAGCTCTGCCGCATTCCGTAATTCTAATTTCACTATGGGTGAAAATGGAGAACCTCTGTTCGAGGGGCCAACTCATCCACTCAAACGCATACTAACATTGCCAATGATCCTTTTCATTTTTTCATTGCTGTCGTTTCCAATTGCTGTCATTAATACCATTATTTCTATTACTAACAAAGATTGGGAAATTTTGTTCCAAATGTCCATTAATTTCTTGCTGTTGATTCTTCTTGGCCACTACCTGATTAGGCGCAATACCGACCTAATCAATGCTGATACTGATGCTGATGTGAGCCTTGAGGATTTGGAGGAGAGGTTGAGGCTCTTGTCCGAGAGA